>JACCEA010836881.1_pt1 | contig 24269 bp, 27 predicted proteins | sample 7449851 | NCBI WGS metagenome assembly JACCEA01 (sample SAMN15323453, study PRJNA562643) | freshwater metagenome | isolation source: river surface water | place: USA:Blue River Watershed | collected 2017-08-18 | reverse complement strand
TCGCAAGACCAAGAACTTCGCGATCTTCTTCAACCGTTAAAACATTTGGAATCTTTGCAAGTAAGCCGGCAACTAATTTAGGAAGCTCAACGGTATAGCCGTCAAAAACATAGTTGTACTTCTTATCGATCTTCCAACCATTTTTGATAACGGTTGCTTCAATTGCAGCTTTGGCTGATGGTGTTACGGAGATGATGTATTTAGCTTTTGCACCAAGGTCTAAGGCTGATGTTGGCACCATGGTGGAACTGAGCGAAAAGATCGTCAGCATCACGATTAACGATGCGCGGAATTTGGCCTTAGATAACTTAAACATTAGGGCTCCTTGGGTTGTTCACGCCATATCAGGCAACAGCCCAAATTTTACGGCCAAGGCACCTGAACTAACAGACTTACGCTCTAGTAGAGAGGTCATTTAGGAACTATGACCACTATTGCCTAGCTGAGATGCCTTGGTCCGTGGTCTAAAACCTAATTACTGCACGATTCATCAATGTCAGCAAAGCCGGCCATTATTGCCGAAACCTCAGCACTGTCACTGACGGAAGTCCAATCCCATTTTGCTACGTTAGAACGTAACTTCTCGACTAGCTTGTATTTACTTCCAGTTGGCGGCTTAAGGGAACCTGAAAAAGCTAAGACGGAGTTCATGTCTGCGTTCCAGTTCATTTTCAGCTCTTGAAGTGAAGTTGCACCGACGCTGACTAGGGCTCTCTGAATGTTTTCACGTCTTGTTTCATAATCTGCTGCTGTTGGAACAGAAGAGATAACTATCGCCATGCTGGTTGAATTCACCCGCAGAATTGGGCATGCATCACCATAAGAGTCGGAAGTCTGGCCACATGCGGTTAAAGAACTCATGGTGAGAATTGCCGCTAACGCTACAGACACTTTCGCTTTCTTCATGACTCCCCCTTTAGATTGACATCTGTTTCTTGATTACTTCAAAATCTGCTTTTTTGTACACCCATCTAATTGATCGCAAATTCTCTTTACATCTTGCACTATGCCAATTCCTTCGACACGGTCTTGAATTACCTTGGCAGTTACAACTCCGACAACTTGTCCGGCGGAATTCAGTAATGGACCGCCTGAATTTCCAGGATTGATTGTGGTGTCAGTAATAATGAAGCCATCACGAAGATTTGTCACAGCGCCCGTTGTGATGCTTCCATCAAGAGTGGTTCCACCTGCTCCAGGACTTCCTACCGCTAGAACCCATTGGCCAACTTTAGGTTCGTATCCAGGTTGAAGAGTGACGAAAGGTGGTATGAACTTATCCGTGATCAAAATTGCTAAGTCATTACCTGGATCGTAGGTATACACATACGCTTCATACGTAACCTTGTCACCCATCAGGCTGATCGTGACACCACTAGATTCGCAACCTTCAATTACATGATTATTTGTAACGATTTCAGTTGTATATAAATCGTCACGATTAGTTGAAGGATCATCACTTAAATCGATTGCCCAACCGCTACCTGAGCCATTGCCGCAAAAAATAGTTACTGCCGAAGCAAGTGAATTATCAATAAATGACTGCAGCATCTTAGGTTGTGCGTATAAATCCACAGTTATCGGCTCTGCTGGCGCAGAACTTTCCACTGCCGTAGGAACCGGCTTAGGTTTGCCATCACCACCGAGTAGTCCCGGAACAACCGATGCAAGCGTTACTACACCCAAAATGCTTGCAACAGATATGGCAACAATTTTTGGATTTAATCGAAAATTAAACTTTAGAGATTTCGTTTCTTCTTGGAAACCGTCTTCATCGGTGTCGTCCCACATGGATTTTGCTTTTGGCTCAGACCAATAGTTTTCATCCTCATCAAAAACGTTGCGACCCATTTAAATCCATCTCCCAACTTCGACGATGCTTGACCATCCAAGTAGATAACTCAGCCCGATCCAAACTAAAACTAACTGAATCACAAGTATAAGCGAACCACCTACCCTTAATGGCAAAAATAGAGCTCTTGAGAATTTGTGTTCATCCGAATTTGGATTTCTTGGGACTCGACATTGAACGCTGTACTGTAATGCTGACCCAACATTAAAGGCTGTGATGCCAAGAATCACGTTAACGAGAAGTTCGTTGGATGTAACCAGGTTTGAAGAACTTAGTAGCTGAGGTTCAATGTACCCAGATGCTTCAAGTACTAGGTAGAGAATTGCCAATAGGACAAGACCAGTTATCCATCCCCATAAATTCCGAACCGTTGTTACCAAAATCAATGTGACAAAGAGACCCAATCCCAGAGCCCAATAGGCAGTGAGTTCTGATGCCACCAACCTAGCTGTAATCACAAAGATAACTGCACTAGAAATCGGACCAAAAAGAGATATTAATGCTGATGAAATACGCCTAAAGATGAAACCTTGGCGGTGATAGGTGACACCGCTCGTGTCTCTCTCAACGCGGATAAATGAAACCTGTCCTAAAGTCAAAGCAACCATCTGAGCATGCCCGATTTCATGAACTAGAGTTTCACCCAAACGAAGATACTTAAATTTGTTTAGGTAACCTAGAACAATTCCACCATAGACGCAGATAATTGCAGTTCGCGGAACATCCCAGAATTGACCTTGAAGAATCTCGCTCAAAAGCACGACTAGGACAAAAACAATCAGTGTCGTAAGGCCCGTAAGCCACCAAGTCAGATTCCTGAGATATTGCATTTACAAAAGTGAAACTTTGACTTTGAATGTTCCCAATATGGGTGAAGGCGTTACCCGCGCAGGGACCGTGATTCCCAAGATTCCTGTCTTGACTCTGCATTCAATAGTGTCCCGATAGAGAAATACCTGAGTTCCTGGACAATCGACTTGAAGATTAACCCCTGATTCCTTCTCTATCTTGTTACTTATTGAGTATTCAATGAATGATGCATTTCCGGGCGTAAAGAGGAAAATTTGGATTGCAGTCGACAGCGCAACAAAGCCAAACCATTTAGCAGGCACGTTCTTCTGTCCATTGGATCCAAATATTTTCAGCATGTTTGGCGTGTAGACAAAATTCTTTAGATTTCGCAAAAAGAACCTAAAAGTCTTATTGCCATCAAACTTGATTGCTACCCACAGAAAACCAACAAATGCAGAAGCAAGCAGAGCAACTAAGGCTGAAGTGAGTAACGAACTGGGTAGCGGAAGAAAGAAATCAAGAAGTATGCCCACCAAAGGCGCGCACAAAACTATTGAAGTTAGAGAGTGTCCACTCTCCGCTAACTCCCCACCTGACGATCCCGCGGAAGTTGACTCACCGCAGATGTGAAGGAAATCTGCCTTTTCAAAGCATGATGGACAGTACTCAGCCACTTTTACTTTGCTTCGCTAGTGACTTTATTAGTGTGGACATAGGGATGATTGTCTGGTTCGCCATACTTATTGGCTTCGGCAGACCCCTCCTTCGTTGTCCATCTCATGAGAAGAATAAATCCTACGACTGGTATGAAGATAAACAGCCATGACCAACCGGACTTACCAACATCATGCATTCTGCGAGTCCAGGCAGCCATGAGAGGCATGACAACCGACACGGTCAGTATGAAATAAACAAAGCTCAAAATCGTAAACCAGGTTCCCTCACTTGTTTCTGCCAGAAGTAATGGCCACGCAAAGAGGAAGGCAGCCACAAAAATCCACCAGTATTCAGCTCTAGAGGCACGTCCTTTAAAGACAAAATACTTTCGGTAGCACTTAGCTACGGCTTCGAAGAATGTCATCTTAAATACCTCCGCACAATTGATCGAAGGCCCTCTGTGCTATTGCATCTAGGTACACGCCAAGACCTTCAATTCCCGGATAACGCAATACAAATGTCGCCTGAAAAGTTTCAACAATCTCTTCCCTAGAGAAATCTCCGGACTTTTCAATCGCCTCTTTCTTTGCAGCGCAGAAAGCATTTCCAATATTGAACAATTCGTTATCGGAGAGATTCAAAAGTTTGGACTGAGGATACTGAGTACGAAATTCTACTTCATACTCATTTACAGCTTTCAAGTAATTTGCTTTAGCCTCACTTGTGGGTGCGTCTGGAGTATTAAAGAGTGGACCTGGAATTGGTGGGATTGAAACCCCTCTAGCTATGTAATCCAATGATTTAAGTGCGTCTAATGAAACATTAAATTGCGGGTGCGTGAATTTCCAAATTGAGCTAACTCCTAAGTAGCCTGCGTAACCCATGAGACCAATAAGGCACGCCAAGAGAAGCGACGTAAGGGAAACTTTGGTAATTGGAAGGCGAACATTAACTTCAATTGACTTCGCATTTGCTCCACTTTTTTGTGGCTTTGCTTTCTTTGGCGCTTTCGGAGCTTTTGGTTTCTTTACTTTAGTCACTGGTCATTCTCCGCTCTACAGTTTCAGAGTCATCGCCGCCAATTGATGAGACTGACGCCCCATCTGCAAATATTGCAAAAGCAGCAGGGTTTGACCATGGACTTACGTCGACTCTAACAACTATGTCCATCGGCATAACATCCTGTGATTTTGACTTCTCAATTTTTACTTTAGAATCACGATCAGCAAAATAGTGCGGAACCACAGCAACAGAGCTAATCAGCTTGGCATCATTAAGCTCTGAAGACCTATCCAAGATATTGAAATCACCAAATGGTGCTGTCTCGTCACCCAAAATCTCGATCAGAAAGTCAATCCAGTCTTCACTAACATCTTCATCAACTAGCCAGCTTGATTGGAAAGCAATCTTGTCAAAACCATCGTCGCGCATCGACATGACCTTAGGTCTTTCATCGGAATCCCAATTTGCAAGAACTTCACTATGAAGATCCTTAATAGCGCGGACAAGTCGCGACTTGCTCACGCGATGATGGATCGAGGTGTTGCTGAAGGCCTCGGTGAGCAATCTCTGGGCATTTGAAGCGCTTACAACTGAATCGGTATCTAAACTCTTCAGTGATAATGAATTTGAATCTAGCATTCGACTATCCGCATGAATGCGAGCAATCTCATCTAGTCCATTTGTTCGCCAACCCGGTGACATGAGCACACGCAAGGCTCTGCGGCGCAATCGGATCATTTTAAACTCATCCGTATCAACAGCCCTAGCTAATGTCACACAAGCTGGTAAAACAGCAGGATCGAAATTGGTTGTCACCTGAGCCCTAGTACTTACATCTGATTGAAGCTGCACGCGGTAAGCCTTTGCGAGAACGTTCAGGATTGGCTCAACCAATGGTTGTTGTTGGGCTAAACGAGTGTGTTGTTTTACCGCATGTTTAATCTTCTGATGTTGCTCTTCATGCTCGGCCTTGAAAATTACCAACTTCTTTTGAATTCTTGCCACATTCTTTGAATACTTCCAAAGATTTGAGATCCAGAATCCGGCTGAGATACCCGAAATCATGATAATTGTACTTGAAAGACCCAGGTTGAAGAAGGGAAGAAACTTCATAATCCATTCAAAACGATTGTAAGTTAAGCCAACTACCGAAGTTATGTATAAGGTGACTATTGGAATCAGCCACGCACGTCGAGCAAATTCGCGGTATACCTTCACCGCTGCGGGGTTAACAAATTCAATGTTGTTTTCAACAAAAGAAGTTGCCTTTTCTTCGGCCTTTTTCGCCTTTACGACTTCTTCATTTACACGGTCTGCAAGTTTCCAGGCAACCGATTTTCCTTGTTCATTTTTCCAAACGGTTAAGTCTGTAAGTGCCTGGTTAAGAAGTGCATCCTCATCAATCTTGTCCTTAAATCGGCGTGAGGCTCTATCAAAATATCGCAAGTAGGCGTTTAGCCGACTCTCAGCTAATTCATGATCAATCTGACGCGCAGTCAACCTGCGCTTTGAGACTTTCACAATATGATCCGATAAATCGCAAGGCTCATATCTTTCCTTTACAAATTCAAGTTCCTCGCGCCAGTCTGGGACCTTAAGCTGAGGAAGGATTCTTCCGTCTAGAACTGAGAGATCTTCCAGGAACTCTTGCTTTTCAATCTCCAACTGCGCGTTTAGGGCAGCTGCTTCGGCAGATTCAAGTTCCTTTTTCAATAGTTCTTCTGCTGCAAGGGTTTCACTTTGGATCGTAATTTCTTCTTTTGCCTCAGTCGTTGATTCCACACTCGCTGATCCATCACTGACCGACGTGGCTTCCTGAGATTCCTCTATTGCAGTTGTGTCATCGCCTACTGCTTCAGTCGATTGACTCTCCTCTTCATCACTTGAATTTGATGCCACTTCTTCCAAAGTCGATGACTCGACCAGTTCGTCGTCAGCCAACTCATCCAATTCATTCTCAATCTCATTGCTTGGATCTATCTCAGCGTTGGATTCTTCAACTTCGTTCTCGACAACTAGGTTTTCTTCGACTATTTCCTGGTCATTCTTTCCAAACATCTTCTTCCAGAAACTCATTTCTTCTTACCGCCTTTGCGACGGAAAATACGTTTCCAGAATCTAACCTTCTTCTCCTCATCTTCATTTAGGAAATCAAGAAGTTCTGACCCATGTGTAGGCTTTGATTTCTTCCCTGACACACCACCTTCGGACTTTCGCTTGGCGGTATCCGTAACTGCACGTGGCAACTTATGAGTGTGGTTGCTCTTATACTTTTTTGCATCTTGCTCATCAGAAGCGAGTTCCTTTTGGATCAAATCAAGATCTTCAATAACGATTCCAAGTTCAACCTTGGCCTCGTTTACAAGCTTCTGCGTCTCGGACAACTGACTGCGGGCGTCTTCAATCCCGGGTGCGAGCTCATCGATACGCTTATAAATGTTGGTGCTCGTTTGGTAAGCGGCTTCGGCATCAAGCCATCCGACCGACTTGAGATCTACCTCAGTTCCTGTTTTGTATTTCTCACCGCTCCATAATGCGTCTGGGTTAGGAAGCACTTGATCAACAGTTGCAAAAACCAGCTTCTTCCCATCCTTTGGATCAGTCAAAACTTCTGGATGGTTACTAGTTGGAGCATCAATGGCAGAAGATATTGATTCTCGCATGTGTTTCCACAAATCAGGAGTTGGCATCGGCAACCGCGGCTTAAGTGAAGCAATCAATACATCGATTGGGGCTAACTTCACGCGTGGTGCCAAGCGCTCTGGAACCCCCTTGTACAAAGTTTGCTCGTCAGCTTCATCATCCATTGCCATATCAATTCTGTATTCAGCAGAAGCTGCAGCCCATCGTGGCAAACCTGCAAGACCAGACCCCATATCCCCAATCCGTTCCAATAAACGTATATACCAACGAACCTTTGCGGTAGTGAATGGTGATTCTTGATATGGCTCATATAGAAAATTATCGCCGTCAGGGGTAGGGCCTCTCATGATGTACTCAACAAGCTCATTCATGAAGTGTTCTTGGCGCTCAGATGCAATTGTTGAGACGCTTTGGCCTTCAACTGCACTGATTTCAAAGTTAGTATCGGAGTAATTGAGTTTCTGTAACGCCCAATGCGCTACATCTGCTGATAGTGCATCGCTTGTAACTCCTCGCACAAATACGCGCTGCAATCGTGCGAGTTTCATTTGAACTTTCTCACTGTTGATTTCGGCAGAACTAATTGGTAATCCCGCCCAAAGCCCAGCTGTTGTAGCGATATGCGCAAGTGCAAATCCAGTAAATCGTTCACCTACTTTGACAAAAGAGTCAGTAGAAAGTGGTGTTGATCTATCTTCGGCAGCAGCGATTAGGTTTGCGTCCCAAAATTCACTCAAGACGCCATCTAGAAGGCCACGTTCATTTGTGGGTGCGATGACCAAATTGTATTTACTAAAAAGTGCGCCCGTTAGTTCGCTTCTAGATTTATCTCGTGGTTCCGGGACTGCTCTCTGGATAAACTGCGCTGCTCTTTGAGCATTAATTGATGTTTTCTTCATCAACGCTGAATCCTGCTCAGTTCTTACCGCAATAAATCGAATTGTCTTGAAGGGTTGAGAGCCAAGAGTCCAGAAAACGTCTACTTCATCTTTGACAGAATTTTGTTCGGCGTCGCGTCCCAAAAGATAGGCAGTAAGTCGTGGAGGAACTTGTAATTCAATACTTTTCTCAGCATCAAACTCAGGAATCTCGTCCGCTAACATCCACAATGCAGGCGTCAGTAACCAAGAACGAGACCAATCTTGAGCTAAGTTTAGAATCTCACGTCCTTGGTCACCACTTGGCAGCACGATGATCGATACTGCTTCGCTCTCCCAAATCTTTTTAGCCATGGATGTTAATCGCTTGTAGTCGCAGTTGTGATGTGAAGCTCTGCCACATATGTTCCGATGTCATTTAAAGCTAAATCGATATCTTCCCTAAGCTCCCAAGTTTCTGAAATGTCATTCCAGGCTGTTGCTTGATTGCTCTCCCAAATGCTCGCGTACTCAGAACGCAAAGTTTCAACTGAAGCGATCAATGCTGAACCTCGATCTGAACTTGTAACAAGGTTCTTTTCAAGCAATGGCAATAGCTCCATATTTGCAGCAGGTTTTGTTCCATTCTCGACCCAATCCTTTATGAATTGTGATTGAGCAAGAACTCCAGTTGGAAGCATGTCGCCAGACCCTTTTCCATCCCAATGATCTCGGCCTTCAAAATCGGTAGTTACTTCGCGGCCTAAGAACTTTAGTAAACGGTAGCCGTGAATAAATTCTGCGCTTCCGGATTTACCAAACTCAGCAAGAGCGATTCCTGCTGAAACCAGTAATTGAGGAAGAACCCATGAATCTCTCTTTGTGTCTACGCCATGGGTGCTAATCAATGGGCTAGGGAATGAACTCCATCCCGGTACCTGCAAGGTTGGGTTCCAAATTTTCGCAGTACGTCCAGCAGGTACTGATTCCACTTTACGCATACCAAAGAGAGTGGCAACGAACCACCCTGTAATAATCGAGCGGCGAATTTCAGTTTCAAAGGGAACGGCTTCGATAAGTGGTCGTGATCGACGCCCATCCCAGAATTGATCCCAAGTTTGAACCTTATTCTTAGATTGAGCCACTTGCTCAAGAATTGGCTCAGTTAGAGAAGCAAAGGTCCATGCAGGCAATGATGCCATGTGAGTAGAAGATGCAAACATTTCTGAAGCATTACTGCCTGCATCAAACCACTTCGATGCAAATCCTGGATCACTTGGGTTATAGCCACGCTGCTGCAGGACTGCTGAACATGATTGGCCAACTGGCGAGTTAATGTCAAAAGGTATTTTGTTCGACTCCACCAAAATCCTTAATGCGTTACCACCATCGGCTGCGGCTATAACGTGTTCAGATGCTTTTGGATTCAACAAAACCAACGGAGCAGCGATCTTGAGCATCGCCTCATACTCTTTAACAAATTTGGCTTCACGTTCTGAACGAATCTTTGCACTCTCACTGTCGGCGCTAACAAAAGTGCGGATTGACATGTCCGTAAACTTGCCAAATGAGCTGTCCTCATTCTTCAACCAACGTCGGTTATTTTCAGAAAGCTCTGCAAGATCAGTATGGAACTTCCAATCAGATTTGTTTACTGCCGCACCCATTGATCCCTGCGCATCTCTGACGCTAGTAATCCATTGGCTGCTGACTGTAATAAGTGTTTGCTCATTAGAGTCACCAGGCATTGGGTTCATTTTCTTCCCAAGTAGGGAAGAACTTACTGACTGCTGAAATGGCGGAGCACCGTTTGAGTCCTTGCTCGCATAAAACTCATACGTAGATTCGTATTCGGTGAAATCGATCAAAATTCTCTCAATCGTTCGAGACTTGTATCGATTCGGAACAATTCCACTCGCCCAATCAGGGAAGTTCTTGTACGGATTCTTTGCACCACTTGGCAAAAGTTCAGCCTTTGGAACTGACTGAAGTCTTTCCCGCGCATCAGATAATTGTCTAATGAGCGGCGTGACAAAGAATGTCAACATGTCTTCAACAAGAGATGCTGCAAGATTGTTCACATATGAATTAACTTGAAACTCCAGTACGCGAGTGAGAGAAGAACTTAGCTTCTCAAAAAAAGGACCATTCTGAGTGCTAACTCCAGTTAGACCATCTGCGATTTCACCCATTCGTGTGGTGAAGGCACGCTGATCAAAACCACCAACAGCGTTTGCAAATTCAGTGTGATCTCTTAATAGCTCCGGCTTGACGTGATCCTCAAGTTCCTCCTTTAGCCGCTCTGTTAAGTTTGTGACAACGGCGTAGCCATTTAGCATCAACTCTTTAGCTATTAGTTCACGCAAACGGTCTTGTATCCCTGGGACCCACTTTTCTGCTTTGGTGCCCATTTCATTCTTGAGAGTTTTCAAGAAGGTGTCAGATTCAGTCTCCCACTCCGACCAAATTGCCTTAGAAAAGGTCGCGAGTGACTTTGGAGTTGAGGAAACATTCTTCTTAATTAGTCCGGCAACATACTGCTTTACTCGCTCTTGTAATTGATCAGGAAGTAGAGACTCAAGAATTTGGTTTTGTGAACCTCTCTCATCTAAACCTGAATCAACCAAGAAGTTTGGCCAAACTTGTGCAGATTTCTCTTGGATTAACTCCCTGACAGATACACCATTCTTGAGAAGAGCAGTGGCCAACTCTGGCCACAGTAATTTTTCAATTTGAACTTTAGCCATAGCGTCCGCAACATAATCAACAATTCGATCCGCACCCAATGTCATTTGGCCGAACCCAATTCCCGCCGCAGCTAAAGTTGGGTTGTCTACATTTACCGCTTCCGGCGCAAGACCAGAAATATCAAGCGCTGAAGCAGTTTGTGTGACGTTTACAAATGCACGCTGGTAAAGGAACTCTGAAATATCATCATTTGAAATCGCCCCAGCCAAAGCTTCACCGACTGTTAGGAAAACTTCATCCATACCTTCACCATCAACACCGACACGGATATCTGTATTTTGATCATTACGGGCACCAATAAGGAAGTTTCCTTTGCACCCATATTCTCGCTTGCCGGCACTATTTCCAGAGGTTAAGCCGAGCTTTGAATACAAGAGTTCGCTTCGTTCTGAGATTCCTACCCACTTGCTTGCTATGAGCTCATTCATCGCACCAAGAGAGTTCTTTGCAACATCCTTACCTGCAGCACCAATACTGCTAAAAACCTCGGCTGTGTAAAGAAATGAAATTGCTTCTTGCGCCCAGTTTTTTGAGGTTGCCCGTTTAAGAAGTTCTGAAACATCCATAAACATTCCTGCACCCGAACCACCAGCAAGTGAAGAAATGATAAATGCCTGTGGGGTGTCACTCTTTGGTGATTCTGCTCCTAAAGCTTTTGCGACAGCGCGTAGTTCTGCCATAGCCGTTTCTGCCTGCATCTTAGAAATAGCACTCTTGATTGCTTCCAAAGTTTTCGCTGAGTCTGCAACACCAACTTGTCGGCCGATTGCACGAATCTGTCCCGCACCAGCCTGAATAGAAATCGCCGAGTTGCGAACGCCCCACCCCGAGAGCATCTTCTGCTGATCTGAAACTGTTCCTCTGTTTGTGATGCTATTAAGAACATCATAGAAACCCGCCCCGCTTGGTACTACGCAGTGGAATTCATCAGATGGCAACATGGGAGCTGGAAATGATATTCCGTCGTAAGTAGTGTCAATCTGCAAAAACTGCCATGCTGCTGGAAGGCCACCTTCATAGCGAGCAGCTTCAAGCTTTCTATTGAGTGCCTGCTTCATAGACCGAATAGTTTTTCCGCCCGATCCACCTAATCCGATTATGAGTAGTGGTGTTAGCATGGCTTTCCCTCTTCCTTAGTTATTTTTACCATAGTTTTTTCCCAGAATTTGAATCAGGGTTGTCATTCTCATCCGAGAACAAACTCTTACGGTCACTCTTTATCTCTTCTTCAAAGATGCTAAATCGACTAGATGTTTCATCATTTTGCACCGGTGCTTGTGACTCTGTTTTCTTTTCTTCTGAAACTTTCCTATCTCGCTTTTTTGCAGACTGATTTTGCTCAGCTTTCTTTAACTCTTCAATCCTCAACAATTCTGCATCCAGCACGCTCTGGCGTAGCTCAGAAATGTGGACACTAAGATTTGCGCTTTCGATTGTGCTCTTCAACTTGGAGTTCACGTCGCTAAGAGACTTTTTACGGTTGCCATAACGAGGTACTAGATAAAGAGCTGTTGCGTGGATATCGCCACTCTTAATGAGGATTTCCTCACTTTGTGATTTAGTTGCACTCGAGGAAAAGAGTTCCGATTTAGATGCTGGCTCCAATGACTCAACCACTTCAGCTGCGACAGGTGCCAAGTTTTCTTCAGATGCAAAATAGATAACCGCTTCACCAGTTAGTGACCTAGTGAAGAAAGCCCGATCCTCTAGGAATTCTGCCCCACCGAAAGTGCTGAGAACGTGATGCCCGCTCACATAAACATGCGTTTCAGGTTCAACGAATGGATTCCACTTTGGAGGAATTACCTCAATTTGAACGTTGCCCATGCTGACTGAGCGTGCACCATCCTCAACTAGCTCAAACTTGAGACCTTCGTGCGATGGGTCTAAGGAAGATGCAATTGCAGTCTCAACTTTGCTCGCCTTTGATGTAACTTTGCCACTTTCGGAGATGATTACCGGCTCTTCTAGATAAGCAAACTCATTGTCTGCAACCGTAAGCACTGCGCGTCTACGAGCCGACCACAATAAGAAGGCGTAAGGCAGGCCAACCGTTATCAAGTAAGCCAAAAGCATGAGTCCAATAAGGACTGGCCAATTCTTTGCAGCACCAACATTGAATTTAAAATCTAACTGGCGAGCAATCTCTTGTCCATTTGCTGAAACCTTGTACTTCAGGACACCCTGAATTTCGCTCGAACCACCAAGATCCGTTGAGACAGTCAAAGTTAACTTTTCACCAGGGTTAAGAGTCTTGCTTTCATCGTTCCAATTAACTACTTCGCCATTTGATTTTTGTACTTCAAACTTGAAGCCACCATCTCCACGACCATCTATTTGATCAGCAAGAATTGTGTAACCAAGAAGCGTGACAGTTCCACCTTGCCCACCCGAAGATGGAGCTTTTACCAACAAATTAGATGTTGCCTTCGCATTCTTGTTAGCCAAATTAGCTAGGACGCAAGGCTCTTTTTCGCAAACCAAACTAGGAAAAAAACCACTTGGAATCACATTGATTTTTGCAGTCGCAGAGATCCGATATTGACGTGAAGGATCTTTTTCAGAAACCAGTACGGCCTCAAATGAAACACTCTTATCCGTTGTACTTGGTTTGACAGTTAGGTTAGCCGAGGTTTTGCCACTCTCGCAGGAGTCAACCTGAGAACTTTCTACTTTGGCACAAATGGTGATCGACTTGAATCCCTTGGTTGAAAAAGCTGAGCCGTCTGGATTCACCAAACTAGCTAAGAATTTTGCTTCCTTGCCCTCTTCTGCTTCTGGCGAGAATTGAGAAATAACCAAGTTCGGCTTAGTGCTTCGAGATTTTTCATTTGCCGTGCTGAGTCCACCATAGACAAGGAAGTCCTCAGCGTTTACACCTGGGCTAATTGTCCATACACCTGCAGCCTCTATTGGCTTATCTGGCAACACTGTGACAGTTACGATTCCAACCTCTGAATCATTTTTTACAATACAGCGTGAGCCTGGATTTGACGCTGAACAGAAAACAGTTCCATCCGGTTTCTTAATTTCCCAATTACTTGCTGCCTTACGTGTATAGATTTCAATGTGAGAGGTGCTCGGATCCACATTAAAACTTGAACCGTTTCCATTTAGATTGATCAAATTCTTGATGCTTGCAATCAAGCCAACGAATCCCCATGCCAGGTCGCTAATGTCATTAGCCTCAATTACTTCGCCTTTAGTCCAGCCAGGTTCATTTCTTCCACAAGTTTCACCACGGACTAGTGGACCGAATTGAGAGGCCTTTTGAGCTTCTGATGGCTCAAGTGGCTTTAGCAGGCCACCTAGAACAAGAATGTTATTCTCACGAAACCAGTTAATCGATGCATTGCCATTAGGTGAACAAATTGGATCTGTTGAGTCTGTTGGAGCACCATCTGTAATCCAAAACATAATTGAACAACTATTAACACCCGCTAAAGTTGCCTCACCAATTTTCTTTTTGAACTGATCCTTTGCCGTGATGAGACCATTTGCCCATTGTGTTCCAGGGCTATCTGCATAAACTGCGTTTTGAACAAACTTTGATAAATCTTGGTCTGATGTAGCGCCTGTCCACTCCACCCAACGTTCCTTCAGTGCAGCTAATTCTTTAGGGTCGGAGTTATCGCCAAAGTTTCGTAAGCTTATGTTGAACTTTCTATCTGACTCTTCAGCTAATGATCGAAGAATTTTTAGAGAACTAGTGAGAATTTTTCCTCTTTTTCCCTCAGGATCTGAGCCTTTATCAACCTTACGTGCATTAGCTTCTTCAGGCTTTGCATCTCTTAAAGACCGAGATGAATCCATCAGTACAAGTACGTCTAGCGACGAGCCCTCTTCCTTTAAGCACGTTTGCAGATAACTCACATCAATTTGCGCGTGCGCAGGAGTTATTCCGAATACCGTTGTAAATGCCATGAGTGCACCAGCGATAATCGTGCTTAGAATTCTTTTGGAATTAGTCATGCGGCAAATTTTTCAGCTATTGGTAGAAAAAAGACCCAAATAGAAAGCCCGGCAGAAATCAAACCGATCAGCACAACTTTTCGGAAGTTATTCTGCATTTGCTCGCCTGCATAACTGTCGTACGGTTCTTCTTGATTGAGCGCAAGAGCGCTTGTATGTTTCATCAGAATGATCTGCAAGACGATGATGGGCAGTAACGCAGTTAGTAAATACCCCGAAACGCCCACTAGGTATTGCTGTGAATTAGAGGCGGTACCGGCTGAAACAATTCCGTAAACGCCGATTAGCGTTCCCATTAACACCGAAAGCAATCCGGCAATAAAAAGAAGCCTTGGAGGATGCTTTAGCGGTACATCACTTCCATAGAACTCAGTATCAAGCGAAAAAGAGTTGTCACTCAATCTCTTAACCCCCGCTCAGATAGTTCTATGAAGTACCTGGGAAGTTAACACCATGCGGGAAGTACGCACAAGATCTTTTTTGGTCATGACCGCCTGACTAACTTTTCAATTAAATCGTTTCGTAACTTTTTGTAAGATTTGAATAGATTCAAAATTCCGCAAGGAATGAAGTTTGTTTCCTAAGTGATTCAGCAAAGTCCAAATGAAAATGACCAGTCATTTGAACTCATCCCATTTACCATTTCCGCATGAAACGCATAGCAATTCTTTTGTCGGTAGCGCTTGGACTCTTTGCCATAGTTCCAAGCAGTCACGCAGAGACGATTCTAAAAATTACTGATGGTGACACGATTCGAATCAATACCGGTGAAGATGTCAGATTGCTGCAGATCGATACCCCTGAACCGATGTCCTCAGAATGTTATGCAAGTGAATCAACCGCAGCCTTAGCTAAATTGATTTTCGGTAAGACAATTCGCCTCGAATCAGATTCTGCCTCTGCAAACATGGACCAATACAAAAGACTTTTGCGTTACGTCTTCGTCGGCAAGACAAATGTAAATTTAAAGATGGTTGAAATTGGAGCTGCTGCTCCCTATTTTTACAACGGCGAAAAAGGAAAGTATTCGGCTCAGTTGCTAAAGGCGGCTCAAAAAGCAAGAGCTCAGAAAATTGGATTGTGGGGAAAGTGCCCTGGGTCTCGATTGGATCCAACCAGATCACTTTCGACAGGCACATCGGTGAAGCCATCTGCGACGCCAACTTCATCTGCAGCGACCACAGGAAACTGCGATCCTAATTATGATCAGTGCGTTCCAATTTCGGCGTATGACCTTGATTGCCCAGATATCTACAACCTTGGAATGTCACGTATCCGCGTTCTTGGAAGAGACATTCACAAACTTGATCGAGATCGGGACGGAATCGCCTGCGAATCCAAACCTTAGTACCGGTTTAGTACGTGGCGTCACACATCTTTGTTAGCAACGCGCTTAGCACTAATCGACTTTGATCAACGTTGTTTATGCCCAGATATACCGCTTCAAAACTTCCGCCACTTAAGTCAAACTGAATTAAAGCGTCAGCTGGTAATCCGTCATAAGAAATTTCGCCTGTTAGCTCAACGACTGTGCTACCGGTTGTTGAAGGAAAATCTCGCCAGCTCGGGTTAGTCATGAATGCATCTGCCATTTGACCCAGGGTTGCTGAAGGACAAGAACCCAAACTTGCATCTTTAACCGACAAAACATTTGCTGATTCAGTGAAGTAATCAAGCAAGTCGCTAGATGTATCAGATGAATCACTTGAACTTGAGCATCCAGCCAGCAACAAGGAAACGATTGCTAGAAGAATGTATATAGGTCTCTTACTCATCTTGCTTCTCATTCCTGGTCTCCTTTGTTGGGCTTGATACAGAGATTACGTTCTGCTTCTCACAACATCAGGGAAAACATGCCGAAGAGAATGGTCATTGTTAAAAGGCATATTGAGAGTAAGAGGTGCAGGCCAAGAAGATCAGAACAGCGATTATTGAAATAATTAGTGCCCCCGCAGAGATGCGTTGCTGCTTAACTTTTGCAGCAATTCCCAAACCAAGGCTGGTGAAACTTAGAACAGCCAAGAGACCAATTTCAGAGTCCAAAATGTAGTCGTAGGTGCCATTTTGAACTAGACCGAGATCAACTAATCCAATCACTGAAGCAATGATTCCAAGAATCAAGCTTGAAACAGAGAGAGCCATTGAACCTTTCTGCGCAACTACTGATTGTGGACTTGCAGAGAAAGTTCCGCCTGAAGTTTGTGCATTAACTCCTAAGTCCCGACCGCAGTACCTGCAAGCGATCGCTTCTGCCTTAATGTCTTCTGCGCAGTAAGGACACTTCTTCGTCCCTGAATCAATATCCATTCAACCTCCTCCGATTGTTTTCTATGGGTTTACTTGAAAGTCACGGCGATAGTCTTTGAACTATCCATTCTGAATGGTCGAATCTGAGTAACCGTAAATCCGAAATAGTAAGTTCCCTTTTTGACTCCGAGGTATTCATCACCGTTGCCATCCTCATCTAAATCTTCCCAAGCTTCGCGGCAGACCTTGATTGAAGAACTTCCTTTATGCGGGACATATGATTCATTTCCATCTTCATCATAATCATTACCCGCTTCAATAATTATTCTACCTATCATGTCCTCCGCTTTTGTCTCTAGTGCGAAACTTGTGAAGGCATATGGCCATGAATAGTTTCCGGACAAGTCATACTTAAATGGAATTTCTTTGCAGGAGTTCTTAGCTGGCAAGGTAATAGACGTTGCAATTGAGGCTGACCCAAACTTAGCTAACTTGATGGTCTTGGTTGATGCAAATGCTGCTTGCGGTGTCAACACCATGGCAATCGCAACTAGGACAGCAATTAACTTCTTCATACCCTTAACTCCCACTCAATTGAATAGCGGACGCGCTTGAACCGTATTCTTATACCTATTCACGTGTTTCTAGCTTTCTACGTACATAATTCTTCAAATATGACTGGTCCATAACCATTAATCCGTACCCTCGATCATTATTGTTTTGGCCATGTTCACATTCAAAAAGTTCTTAGCCCTAGTTCTCTTAACACTGTTTCTGGCTGGTTGTTCCTCGAGTTCGGAATCAACTAGCGAAATGGAATCGGACGCCGATGCCAATCCGCTTGCAGCTCTTACTTTTGCTGAAAACTCAAGTGATGCTTATAACCGGGCGTGCTACTGGCTTAATGAAGGAAACAACATTTTTGGATTTGAGCGTATAAAAGAGGGAAATGAGCTAGCCAGAAGTGAAGGCAAGTTGCCAGCACTTGGGGTTGAACAAGCAATGGAAACAGTGTTCCGCGAAGGCGAACCGCAAGCAGTTGAGGAATATCAAATGGTCAAGGACTTCTGCCAGACAATTGGAATACCGATCAACTAGAAGTTAAACATTGTTGAATTGAAGCAAATGCCTTCGATCATCGTGGGTGTATTCTTTCTCCATGACTCAAGAGCCAGTTATGAACAATCCTGAACCCAATCTTCGATATGCGTCTTTTCAACACCGTCTAGGTGCAATTGTTCTGGATGCGACACTTATGGTGATTACCCTCGGTCTCGGCTGGCTGATTTGGTCATTTATTGTGTGGGGCGAAGGTCAAACACCTGCAAAAAAGATTCTCAAACTTAGAACCATCAATTTTACCAATGGACGTCCTGCAACATGGGGACACATGGGTATTCGTGAAGGCTTGGTTCCTATCTCTGTCAGCATTGCTTCTGCTGTAACTGGAGGCATCGCTTCAATCGCTTGGGTGGTTGTTGAAATTGTTTTCTATTTCACCAAAAACCAGCGAACATTTAGAGATTACTGGGTTAAGACAGCAGTAGTAAACGAGGCATAGTTTTTCTATAAAGAACTAAGTAGTCCCTCTGCATCTACAAGTTCTTGTCCGCTGAATTTCATTGCTCTTGCTTCGCGAATCAGTGAAACAAGAGGCTCTTTGGCTTGTTCAGGTTTGTCGAGCAACACCAAAACTCGCGCCTTTGTTAGGTAGAGCTCCCACTTAATGATGATTGGGTAGAACTGCCCTCCCCCAGACATTTCAGTTACGTGTTTCTGTTGCAGCTCTGAACTAAATAGAGCTATTCCTTTATCTGCCGATGCAAGCGCTTCTTTGTGCTTACCCCATGCAGTTTGAAGTAAGGCAAGATTGGAAAAAGCGTTGGCATCCTGGCGATCAAATGGGTACTGAGTGAAATAGGTGATTATCTCTTCAATTTTCTCACGAGCAGGTTCAGGAATAGTCGTTACATCATCTTGTGAAATGATCTTGAAATAAAGCGTGTTTAAAGCATGAACCGATGCTGGACCAACGCCTTGGCTTGCGATTCTAAATAATCCTTCTCGGTGAAACATCACGTTTTCGAAACTATTCATCAATTTTTCATTGCGTTGCAATTCATCAAGCAGTGCATATGACATGACGCTCTTCCATGCCAGGGCACAATAAGCGTGTCCGGGAATGTTTAATCCAATATCAAATACGTCTTGGTTATCAGAATCGGAAAGATCTAAATCAGTGAACAATTCACTTTGAAAACTAATGTCTTCTTTGAACGACCAATTAGCAAATCCATCCATCAAAATCGAGGCAACCTTTGGAAGTGCGTTCACCAACTGAATCACGATCTCATCAACACTTTCGAAGGGAACCTGATCGTCAATTATGTAGCCGTAACGGGTAGCTTCTGGGGCCCAGTCGTAACGAACGTTGAGCTCTTTTTCTCCCTGGCCAATTCCCATGACGTAGTAGTCGGTTTGCACATTCAGTGCAATTTTCGGTACCTGCTCATCATTCTTTACGCCAAATTCCATCTTTCGATCTCTGATTCGAACCATCGAAGATGGGAAAACAGTTTCACTGAGATATCCAACTCTCTGGAACAGCTCTGGGTAAAAGAATTGATGTGAGGGATATTCCAAAGGCGGAACCGAGGTCTTACGTGTGCGTGCCAACGCATCAATAAACCAATAGACAAATTCTTTTCCGGTTTTGGTGTCCTTCCATGCCTCACCAATAATGGGAAGCACGGTTTCCCCATCAAAAAGGACCCAATTTCCCATGATGATGTCCAACTCAAGATTTTGAGGAGATTTCATTTCATGGAAATTTACGCCCTTGCCTTCAAGAGTTTTTTGCCATCTCTTAGCAATACCTGATGAGCTCCAACTTATTCTTTCGCATCCATCAAAGCGAGAATACGATTTGATCAGACTTCTATCGACTGACGGCTCTCCAAGAAAATCGACTTCGTCATTACTTTTTGGAGAATAGTAATCATCGGCGTTAACTAATTCTGATCGCTTTAATGCTTCGCGAATCGGAACTGGGTTTTCACCAAACCAATCTCTTGCCATCAAATAGACAAAAGTCATATACGCATGCTTAAAGGTAAATGACTCGGGGGAATAGTCTTCCTGGGGTTTACTGGTGAAGAAATGGTCTAATGTGAAGTAATAATCTTCTTCCTTCAACTTTTTTGGACCAAACAAACCCATTACAACTACTCCTATCTAAGGCCAAAACTTCTAATTGACCTGACGATTAACTTGCTTAGAGATCTCCGTACTTATTTGTGCCTGGATTACTTGCAGTACAAGCCAGAATCAAATTGTAAATTGGAATCAGTTGAAACCAACCTGAACGGCCAACGTCATGCATTCTGCGGCAACCCACAGCAATTGATGGAATGATAAAGGCGAAGAAAGGTATGTAACTCAGACCTATGATTCCTGTTATTCCTTCAACAAAACCTGACACAATTGAAACAAGTATGTAAAACAGAGCGAAGAACCAATACTCGCTTCTGCTAGCTCGTCCTTCAAAAGTCGCATACTTCTTTAAACATACGGAAATTGCGTTACCCATAGGGTTCTCCTTTGGCTAGATTCCTTTAAGGGTAGAACATCATCCCTTTGAAAACAGAAACACTCCAAGGTTTGGCTAGATGGTGCATTCGAAATGAATGGTCATATTTTTCAATATGCCATTACAGATTCACCTAAAGCATTACTTTTTACCAAACCCAGCATTAGGCTGATTTCTAATCTAGGTAAGGGAGAAACATGAAGATTTATAAGGTTATGACGCAGAAAGATCGCGCTTTCGGAGGAAAGTTCAATCCCGAGAAAGTAGAAGAAGCATTAAATGCCCTTGCAAAGGAAGGCTGGGAAGTAACAGGTGTCGTTTCTGCAGAATTCCCATCTTTTGGTGGAGGTCGCCAAGAGCTAGTTATCTTCCTCTCCAAGGACGTATAAATTGATTGAGAAATTTGGGCGCAAAGGCACAGAACTCAAGGGAATTTTCTTCACAGAGGGCCAAATAGCCTCTGCAAAAGTTGTTGGTGAGGGTTCCGTGACTTCAGATCGCCAGAATATTTCCATAGAAATACTGAAGGAAAGACTGGCCGAACAAGCAATCGCGCAAGGCGCGAATGCCGTTGATAACTATAAGTACGTTCAAAAAGGTTCCGTCTGGTCGTTCTCTAGTACTCGCTGGGTTATGACAGGCCGGCTGTTACAAGCAGAAGAATAAGTCTGGAAGAAAGGCATTTCATGAAGAGAGTTTCAATCACAGCGGTGCTCGTCTTGATCATGACCCTTTTATCGGGTTGTTCATCAGGTGGATTGAGTGCATCCAACAAGGTTGTTTGTGACGAAGTTGCTGAGATCATGAAGGGTTCTGGATACATGGAGGGCACCCGCGAATCTCTGATGACAGCTGTGGTGGAGCTTGCTTATTACGATCCAGATCCAGTTGATGACTGGATCACCTATGTAAGTCCCCTAGATGGACAGTACGCACCGTCACTTTATGACAACGACAATGCCGTTTACCAAAATCTTTTCAGACTCCAGGAACAAGCTATTAATTACACCAACACTCGAAACTCTGGAATGTTCTACAACGAGTGGGAGTACTTCGAAAAGGGTTGTGGTTTCATAAAGGAATAGGTCGACCAAGTATGAAAAGTTGAATGATTCCTCTGAAAGCTAAAGTTCTAGCACTTCTCGCTAACAAACAATTCAATCGCTTCATCGTACTTAGCGGCATTTTCATCGATGTTGATGTCTAGATCGAACTTCAGGCCTATCTTTATGAGCGAATATGCGCCTTCATCATTTTCGCCATCCATAAATGAGCAAACCGAAGCTTTAGCAGAGGCATCTAGGCCATCCCACACTTGTTCGACGGCTTCGTAGTAGCTACTGGCTTTAATATCGGCAGAGTTTGAGCCAGAGCAAGCTGTGAGTATTGGAAGTATTAGAAGCAACCAGGCAAATTTTTTCATGGCATAAATATGACACAGGGCAAACTTTTTCGATTTCGCCACACTGATTATTTTCTAGGTCAAATTTATATACTTTAAATCAACAATTCGTGATGACCATTCATTGACCAGTATTTCATTGACGATGAATTGAACATCTGGTTTCCTTTTTGCTAACGCAACTTTCCCAGTGGCGCTCCATATTTTTACTTCCAGTAGTTACGCGAGTGAGGAAACAAATATGAATTCAAAGATCTCAAAGCTAGCCGCAGTTATCCTCTCGTTAATCTTTTTGGCAGGATGCTCTGCCGGATCAATGAGTGCAGAAGAACTTGCAGCCAGAGAGACCGAATCAGATGCTTCACTTTGGGATGACGAGGACTACAAAACAATTGCTGCAAAAGCTTGCATCAAGTACAAGGTTGTTTTCAGTAACGCTCTCGGAGAATGGTACGCGGACTGGAATCGCTTAAGTAGCGAGTACACCATGGTTGGCTTAACTTCAGGTGCTTTAGATGACCACCCTAAATGGGGTCCAATAGCAAAAACTGTGCAAGAAGCAAAAATGAATGCCCTCAATCGTTCGATTGGCGGTGCAGGAGTTCAAGTTTCAACTGATACTTCTGTTGAAGCGTTTAACTTGTGTGAAGAACTAGGTGTTGATCTCACAGAGTAGCGATGCAATAACTCATAGTCTGATTAAGGAGAAAAACGTGCAGGGTTTCGGAGTATTGCTTTTCATGTGGGGTGGACTTGATTACATCATGGGCATGCAAGATGTCGATGTCTACTACGACTGGTTTGGCATCTACTTACCAGATGCTATTTACAATTATTCTCATTGGGTTGCTATGGGCCTTGGAAGCATAATCTTCGCAGCCGGTAAACAAAGCAAATAGAATTAACGCACAGTCTCCTGAAGATACTCTTCAATCTCTGAGCTGAGTGTGCTCACATTGGATGGAGTCAGTTCTAATTCCATCAGCACGTAAGCGCCTGAAACTATTCCACCAATTCCACCTGCCCAAACAGAGTTCATTCCTGAAGTGTTTTGTAATAGCGTTCCGAAAGTCCGAGGTACAAGCCCGACTACTTTCCATCCTTCTAGACCAGAAAGACGCACATTCGAATCGTCATATTCGCCAAATTCGAAAGAACCACCGGTAATTTCGGAATCTACGTTGATGTATTCCGTCTTATGTAAGTAACACTTAAATCCAGCTTTTACATCATTGATGATCCGGCTGTGCTCTGCTGCAATATGTGCCTGGCGTTCGGCTTCTCTAGCCTCTCTTTGCGCACTTGCTTGCTTTGATTCAGCCGCGATTCGCTTACTCTGACAAGACCCACATTCGGTTGCAAGAAATCCCGCCTTGCCCCCACATGTTGCACACGCACCCACTGTATAACCTCCCTTTTTGGGTATTTAGCCCGTATTTGCCAGAAGTATGACCACTCAGTCGCTTCACAGTCAACGGAAATCCTGAACAATTATCGTTAATTAATTCGATGACTGATCATGGAGAGATGATGCGCAAAGTCAAAGCTTACGGCGAAGTTATAGAAATCCCGGACTACAGAATCTTTTGGCTTTCAAGAATTGTTTACAGTTCAGCCTTTGAATTAAGTATTGCCTTTGTCATTCTCTTGAATGCGATCTCACTTGGCTTACTAACCATGTCTGGCATTTCAGATGGGGCTCGCCAATCTTTTGAAGCTTTCGACCGACTTGCACTTTATGTCTATACGGCAGAGTTAGTTCTGCGAATGATTTCCTATGGTAAAAAACCTTGGGAATTCTTCCGTAGAGGTTGGAATGTTTTCGACTTCTTGATCGTGGCACTATCACCAGTATTTGCGGGACAAACAGTTATCCTGCGTTTGCTGAGATTACTTCGCCTGATTCGTATTTTCAGATTCTTACCAGAAGTTAAAGTCCTTACGCTTTCTATCGTTAGATCTATCCCGCCGCTGCTTAGTATGAGCGTTCTGATCTTCCTTGCATTGTTTATCTATGGAATGGCTGGTGTGTATTTACTTGGGGAGAAATTGCCACTTCACTGGGGAGACATCTCAATTGCTTTGACCACCCTGTTCATTCTGCTCACTCTTGAAAACTTCCCCGTCTATCTGGAAGAAGCCATTCTTGTCACCCCGTTAGCACTTCCATTCTTCCTGTCTTACATCTTCATAGTTGTTTTCACGGTTTTAAACGTATTCATTGGAATCGTGCTGAATGCCATGGATGAGGCTCGAAGTGAAAACCGTGAACGCATCGAGAAGTTGAAGCAAATAGATGAGATTGTCCATGAAGTCGATGACATCACTGCCGATGGAAAAGTAACCGAAGACGAGATTGCTCACCTTCGAGAGAAACTAAGGCAACTGGAGCAGCTAGCGGCGGAAAAACCATCCCGCTAACATCAGCGGTATGAAAAACCTGACCGCTTTTGCAGGCATAGCCCTGGTCTTTATCTACGTCATCGGCTCAGGTCTATGGGTTAACAC
>JACCEA010029995.1_pt1 | contig 24269 bp, 20 predicted proteins | sample 7449851 | NCBI WGS metagenome assembly JACCEA01 (sample SAMN15323453, study PRJNA562643) | freshwater metagenome | isolation source: river surface water | place: USA:Blue River Watershed | collected 2017-08-18 | reverse complement strand
TTGTATTTGGGCAACGTTCGTTTTAATTAGATGATGGCAATGCTCCAGATCTTCTTTAGTAATATTAAAAATGTCCTTTTCGGAAGTAAGTGGTAAGCTGTGATATTTTTCGAAATGATTTTGAGCAGTTAAAAGAATTTTTCTTACAAAACTGAACATTTGTGTGATTAAAAGATAAAACAAACTACTGGCCAAATTATGGGGATATCTTTCCTCGTCAAAATGCAAAAGGCAATTTGTGTAGTTATTATTATTAGAAAACCCACGGAATTCTAATATTTGGTCCTTCATAGCGGCATTTTTATGTTTATTTCTACAATAATTACTCATAGTAAGCATTGATAAATTCAAATGTAAGCGTGTTGTATCATATGCCAGTTCGAATTTATCTTTCGGTTTTAACTTCGAAATAACATCATCGCAAACCTTCAACATGTTTCATACTCAAATATCTAAATTCAAATTTAAAGTATAAATGAATAAAACACCAAAAGGCCGAAAAATTGAATTTTTGTTTACGAAATAAACAAAGGCATTCTTCGATGGCAGAACAGAAAGGCAATGACCAACCAGAGATCCATGCAGATCAGAAAAATTCAGAAGTAGCGAGCGACATGAACATTGCAATGTGCAGCGATGCAGCAGCAGCTTCAAATAGCCATAATATCATTATGGTATGTCAATCATTACAACAAAAGATCGAAACCAATGAAAAAGAAAACGAAACACTCAAAAAAGAGATTGCAACACTCAAAAAAGAGAAGGAAGAATTGCAAAATTCTTTTCTCGAACGAACAAGAGAAATCCAAGCAAATGCGGATGCAAAAATTAAAGAAGCGGAAAAAACAGCAAACGCAACAAAACAGCGAGCAGATAAATTATTTGGCATCATCGATCAAATCGAAACATTCATAAACAATGATCAGAGAGAAATTGTGCCACAGTTATACGCGGCTTTGGGTAAGATTTTGCAACCAGACACAACTTTCAAACTTATCCATGCGTTTGGAGAACCTCTTTTACGTGACATTTTTAAACATAACAAAGAAGTGTTGGCATATGCATGTTTTAGGAGGCCAAATCTTTACAAATCTTTTGGCAGTAAAGATTGTGGATATATTTTGATTTGTTTATTAAATTACCTCAAAAATGTCACTCATGCAGGGCAAATTACCAATGCAAGAACTTTACTTTCGGAAATGCTGTCTGATCTTCCTTTAAGTTCTATCAATGGTATTTTACTCAAAAGAGCGCTTAAAGATCGATTAATTGCCGAGATTATGTATGATACTTGTAATGGTATCGAAGGTGTTGATTTTGATGAACTTCTTATTGCTTATCCTTATCTTATTTTAAAATACCATAGTCGTATCACCAAAAAATTTGTAGATTTGATCGCCAAAAGCAATAAAACGCATGAATTATACGGATATGGAGACCAACAATATGAATTTGAAACGCCCGAATGTTTCGAACGTTTGGTAGTATTGAATCCTGGATTGATTTATCTGGGGAAACATTTTTCGAACAGAACTGCCGCATTGGTAGCATTTAAAGGTCTCAAGGAAACAAGAGAATGTCTGAATGAAATGAACAATAGTGACGCTCGATGGCTCATGAGTAAATTCTTTCCGCAAGAATTCCAAAAAATTGTAGACGAAGAGTTTGCTACCGTCGAGGCAAATGCCAAAGTTTATGATAAGAAGTAATTTACAGTAACATTCAAAATTCAAACAAAAAAAGTTGAATTTTTTTATATAAGTTAATTTTAATACATACAATATTCAAATGTCGGAAGAAAAAACAAGAAAACGGCCGCTGTTTGGAGAAACAAAAGACCAAACCCAAAAATTCTCGAAACAGACGATCGAAGATCCATACGCCTTACAATACTATTTTCTCAGCATTGGAAGAATTTCGATTGTCAATGAAAAATGGAAAAATTATCGTAATAAAGTTTATGGTTTTATTTTACACCAATGCAACACACAACGAAGTTCCGCTATCACTTACAGTTCTTCTGTATTCTTACGATCCGCGGTATTGCACGTTAGAATGACAGTAGAAAAGTTCATGCTATTGCAACAATATCCAATTATTGCAACATCAACTCTGGACGAAATGATAGAGTTATTCAAACCGTTTTTTAACCAAACAGAACTTGACAAAATTGCCGAAATTGTTAAGAGAAGTTTCAAAGAAACAGAATCTACTAATAACACCAAAAATTACACACAAATTGATGATCCCGTGCATGCTCCATTGAATTCTTCGCAAAATCAGGACAGCCAGTTCGGCGATATTCCATTCCGATCTTCTGCTCCCAACTTTAACCCCACACAAAACAGAGCAATCCAAGATCAAAAAAATAATGAAGATGGCACGGAATATAATTTTCAAGAGCCATCACAGTCGTCAGCACAACCACAAGTGCCCATCTTTGGCAACGATTTGGCACCGCCTCAATTACCGCCGTTAAGTTTCGGTCAAATGCCGTTAAACGCGCTTAGCCTTTTCACACAAGCAATTTCAGCAAAAGTTATTGTCGCACCAAATACTATTGTTGATGGTAGAGCAGTCCAAATCATTTGCTCACTAGGTGTTTCTGTTAATAAAGATGGACAAGTAGAATTTGTATTAGTTAATGGCAAACATTGAGCCTTTTTATGCATTTGATGTCGATGATTGACTGATCATTTTTTTCGAAACTTCTGCCCATATGGTTTTCATCGTTTCATTACCATAAAATTTGTTGAGCTTGCGAAGCTGAGCATCACTAATAAAATCACGCACAAGAACGGCGCGAGTTGGCCAGCTATTGTTTTTAATCTTAAATTCTACTAATTTTGAGACTACAGTCGGATCCACAACAGTTGTTAAAAATTCGTAACATATCTTTTTTTCGATTTCGGCATTGAATAGCACTTCTAATTCATTCAATGGCATACCGAAATATTGCGCGATGTTTAATTTCGTCGGTTTTTTGGTCTTTACCGTTTGTTCTATGTAATATTTCTTTAAGTCTTCGTAGTTTATTTTGGGTCGGCCAATAGTAGAAATGGAAGTTTTGTTTTCTGACGAACCGTTCGAATCATCAGGTTGAGCAGATGTTTCCGATGACTCTGTGTGTTTTTCATCCGCTTCTATTTCGCCCACGAATGTCGGAACATCGATGTTTATCTGTTCTATGTTTGTGTAAAGTTCGTTCAGATGCTTTGTAAATATCTTAATTTCTCTTTGTTTGAGGGATATCTGGCCCGAGAAAAACTTTATCATTGTTTCTGTTTGATGTTTATAGTTCAAGAAATGTTCTGTTATTTTTTGTGTTATTGCTTTTTGGTCGAATTTTTCTAATTTTGTGATCTTTTCCAACAAAATAAGGATAGGTTGAATTTCTTCGGGTTTATCCGCAAGCAAATAAACAGCAGGAATTCCATGAATAATTTCGACCTGCACTTTTTCTCTTGTTTTTTCTTCGATGAGTGATGCGGTCAAAGCAACAAACAAAGCACAGTTGCACGGTGTTTCTGCGTTGTTGCGAACATATCTTATGTCACTTTCGAACTTCGTAATGTCTGTAGTTGCGATTTTTTTCTTATTTTTAACTTCTATAAGGCAACGCAAAGTTCGCCAATTAAAATGCATATCACCATAGTGTGACAGATTTGATGTGTCTTTAAGAAGTCCATCGGCAAAATAATCGGCAGAAGTAATGAATTCAAACACGGATTTTTCTCCGAGTGTTCCCTTTTCTTCGTTGGAACCTTGATACATTTTTTTGATAGGTTGAATAGTGGTTTGAATATCTTTAAAGGTTGTCTCGAGCGTCTGTTGCCATGTGTTAGATTGCTTTAGAGTTTCAATAGTTTGGACTAAATTCGAAATTTGCGACTCGTATCTAAAAGACACCTTTTTTTGAATTTCTTCTTCCAAACGTTTCCTTTCTTCCGAAATCTCTTTGCGTTCTTCTGCCAAAAGCTGTTGTTCTTGATGGAAATTTGATTTATAGATGGCTTCAAGTTCTTGTTTGCGCTCTTCGAAATACTTGAAACTTTGCTTTTGTGCTTCATTGAGTTGTTGTAAAAGCTGATTATTTTTTTGTTCAAATACATCCAAAGTATCCTTGAGTGCCTTGACTTCGCGTTCATATCGTTCGGAAAGTAGTAATTTGTCGCGTTCTAGTGTCTCCATGTTGGTTTTTTTGAGGTCTCTTATTTGTTCTTCCAATGCTTTATTTGACGCAGTAAGACTTTCGTTTGATTTTCTAAATTCTTCCTGCAGCTTTTCTCGCTCATACTTTAATTCTGTTTCGACCTTGGTCTTGAAGTCATCAGTCGATTTAGTAAAAAGTCTTGCCTCCGTTGATGTTAAAATTTTTGCTATGGAATCCAACCAAACTGTCCATTCTGAAGGTGAAATTTGCTTCAGAATCGGCGGGCATGTCCACCCCTTACTAACTTGTATTTTAAAGGTTTCTGTAGACATTTCTATTTCGATATATTACATCTATTTTTCTTATTATTAAGTGGAAATGAATGTTGGCTTTTTTGTGCAAAAAAAGTAAATTTTTGATATAAACTTATTTAAAATGGTTGTTTTAAAATGGTTGTTTTAAAATTTGGATGTTTTTACTTATCTGATTTCCAAGTAATTCCGACCTCCAAATGATCACGGCAGTCGATATCTACGACAACTTTACCTGGTTCTTTAACCAAAGAAGGTTTGCAACCTGCATCGTTACTAACACGACCAGAAACAGTGGTTGAAGAATGTGCCGGAGGCGGTGCAACAGGAGGCACAACTGGCTTCAAATTATTAACTGGAGGCTGAATTGGCTTAATTGGCAGAATATGTGGTCCACTGGGCGGTTGAATGGGTTTAATGGGCACATGATGAGCTGGGGGTTCCAATGGTTTAATGGGCACAGTATGATGGTCCGAAGGATTATGATGATCCACAGGAGTAGGAACATGCACCGGATTAGTCACAGGATTGTGTGGGTGTGGTTTAAATCCAGGAGGATGATAATTGCTCGGCGGATGTGCAATTGGTTGTTTATGAATTGGTGCTGGATGAGTTTGATGGGGTGGTGCGTGAATTGGTGCTGGATGAGTTTGATTAAGCGGCGGGCATGGAAAATGAATTGGCGAAGGTTGATGGGGTGGCGCATGATGAGGCGGCGGGCACGGAATATGAACAGGTGGCGCATGATGAACAGGCGGCGCATGATGAACAGGCGGCGCATGATGAACAGGTGGCATACAACCGGGACTATGATTCACAACATGACCATGATGATTCGCGATGACTGAGCCATCGATATGATGGTCAATATGCGAGTGAACCGGGTTATGAAAATGCGGACCATGATGGAATGATTGGGTCGTATGCATATCATGGTGTCCGAAATGATTGTCGGCATGCATAGTGAAAATCGGCATTTTGGAGGCTTCTTGCGACTTGTTGCGTGAAGTGAAAAGCTTCGGGGGATTTACTGTTAATGTTCCTAATTGTTTATAAAATATATAAAATTCAATTTTGAATTTTTCATTCCTGATAGAGAAAGACCGTATCTAACGCTATTTGGATAACATGCCGATCGAATCTATTTTTGTAGTTTCTGCTGGTTGCTTGTGCTTTAATACGGTAATTTCGCACATTCCAAAAGTGTGCGAATGGCTGTATAAGAAGATTTTCTTCGGAAAAAGCATCACTATCACACGACTCAATGATATGTATGTTTTTACACAAATTTGCAGTGATATAGATACGTATATTGCTTCTAAACCAAAGAAAATTAAAGAAAGCTTAACGAGTATTCATTTGTCTCTGAATGGCAAGGATGAAAACGGTGCAAGTGTATCATTAGACAAGCGTTTTATGGTATTTGCGCCTGGAACCATAATTACTTTACCGGATTTTGATATTTCTATCGAAGTTCTTGGCGATTCCAGAGGTAATCTTGAAGGATTTGTTTTGCACGAAAATAAACATTGGAACCCATGGCATAAAACAAAAGAATTTCGAATCGAAAGCTTTCTTATCAGATTGGGCAATTTCATTAGTTCCGATTGCCGTATTTACGTGCCGTTTTCTTCGGTTTTGTTGAGTGTCTTTGCGGAGATTAATAACGCATCTTCAGCAACAGCCGGAACAGAAGAAAAAACTGCAGCTAAAGCAGTCAGTGTAGCGAACGGCAACGCAGTAAACGGCAACGCATCAAATGGCAACGCAGTGAACGGCAACGCAGTAAACGGCAAAGCGGCTGAATCAGAGGACGAAAGACAGGGTCTGATCAGTGGAACTCGTAAACGCTCAAATACTTCATCAATATCCATGAATGATATCGGAAGCTAAGAGGCAAAAAATATATGTTTAAATTTCAACGCATAAAGTCGGGAAAGATTAAAATCGACATTTCACAAATGGGTCATGGAACGCTCTTGTTCAATTCTATTTTTGAGTGCCATAATCTTATCTTCCAATTTTTCATAATTATCGAAAACATTCTTGAGCAAAATAAAACCATAAAAGTTATAATAAGTTTCAAATAACATTCTAATTTCACCATTGCTATTGTTAAAAACGAGGTGAATATGTTGGGTTTGCCATGGCTCGTAATATATCTTCTTGGCCTCATCCGTTCGAATACGTTTGATGATTGAATCATTGATCTGGCTAATTAACGTGGCAATTTCCATACTTACCTCAATCATTATAGTGCTATGGTAATCATGATTAGAAATTAAACGAACCAAATAAATGGATTGCGCTTCGAAAAAGTATAATTCAAACGACTTATAGATATTTGCAGCCTTATGTGAAGTTACGAAGGTATTCCTCAAAAATTTGGTCATAAATTTACGAATCGTTTGATTTTTTTCTTTGACCTTTGAATTTAACAATTCAATCTTGTTTTTGCTTTTTCTAATGACTTCTTTGGCCTCTTCATCGAAAAATTCATCGTCAAATTCGTCCAATGCCTCTTGCTCTTCATCATCCGAAATGTAATTTGTATCGGAATTATCATCCGTTTTCAAAACACGGGCTGCCGACAATGATGTCTTTTTTGCGGTATTCTTGCACTTTGCGTTGTTTTCTTCTATAGAATATGACTTTGGCTTGCATGAAATTTCAGTTTGGAGTTCAGTAAAAGTTTGTTTGGTAACTGTGGTCTTTTTAGTTTTTGCTTCCTTCATTGTTGCAATAGTTTGCTGCAATTCTTTATTTTCATGAACGAGACCTTCGATCACATTAAATTCCGGAACCTTATCTGTATATTTACTTTCTTCGTTCGTGTGCAAAAATTCGAATATTTCTGTCGATTTAACTGTTGTATACTCGGCGATATTGGGTTGTCTAACAATAAACGCAGTGCTGTTCCATTTGTGGTGTAGATATTCCCAAAATTGCAGTTGATATGCCACGTTCTTCAGCAATTCCAAACAACAGCTGACACTTTGTGCTTTTTTGTTTGACGATTTGATGAGGTTTTTGTTTTCATTTTGGAGAAATTCGATATTTGAATTTGAACGTTCATTTTGTTGTTTTAACTCGTCGTTTTCTTTTTGTGCTTGGTGATTTTGTAATTCCAAGTGTTCATTTTCTTGCATCAAACGTTTGTTTTCTTGACGCAAATGTTCATTTTCGGATAGAATTTTAATAAGTCTTTCTGCAACTTCTTCGTGATTAAGTGCCATTGATGAGTTCTATACATAAAAAAATAAATTCAAATTTAGGTGATTTAAAAAGAAAAGAATTTATCCTATTTTGAGACTATTTTGCCCCTACAACTCTCTAAAACATTCCAAACGATTGTTACTGCCTTTGCTTTTAATTCGCCAGACATCAACTTTCCTGCCTTATAGAGTTGTCGCAATTCCTCAACATTGACATTTTCATAGTGGCTGAATAACTCAATCAGACGAAAAGGAACGTCAATTTCTGGCCGACCGCCTAAAGTTCTGTGTTCTTCGGCAGTATCCCTTCCGCCACTGAACGACTTCTGAATTTTCTTTTTTAACGTTTGTTGTGTTTCATCTAAGAAAATGGCTGATTCTGGCTTACTTGAACTCATTTTTGTGTTGACGCCAAGAAGTGATGGCACAAAAGTCGTATGTAAAAGGATAGGTTTCGGGGCGTCAAGTTTGTGCAGAATATCCTTTGCAATTCTAAAATAAGGGTCTTGATCGATGCCGCATGGAATCAAACAACGAAGCGTTTTTTGTTCGTCCAAACTAAAGAAATTAGGAAAGCTCGAAGGCAAACACGGCATAATTTGAGTGGCAGGAAAAGCGACTTTGCCTATAGAATCTGTGCTTTTAACACCAAAAGAAGCCATCGAATGATTAATTGTGATGTGCGACTGTATACGAATCATATTGAAATACATAGAAGGTGTCATTTGAAAATCGTTGAAAATTAAAGTCTTTTCTTGGTCAAAACCCAGTCTTTTAATTTGCGCTATGTTCTGCTCAGTATATTGTTTAATTTGCTCAAAAGTCAGGTCACGTTTGAGATATTTCTCATCGTCAGTAATCTGAATCACTAGTTTAACATCAAAAAGTTTTTGCAATTCTCTAGTTAATAGGAATGGTAACAAATGCCCCAAATGCAAATTAGGTGAACTCGGACCACGACCAGTATAAAGATAAAAATGTTTGCCTTTCTCATATTCCGCCAAAAGTTCGTCAAAGTAGCGGTGTGAAATAAAGCCATTAGCAATAAGAGGTGGGACTTTCTTGCCAGTTAAATGTTCGATTTTGTGAATTAATTGAGCATCAAAAGGCTTGCAACCAAATTCTTTGATAAGTTTCTGAACATCAACATCGTCTGGACATTCGTCCACAATAGAACCGTTAGTCAGTTTTTCTTCTTCCATCATAACAATTTTATAAATCAATTTTTAACTGAATGTCATTGAAACTTGAAATGTTTCGTTAAAAATTGATTTATAAGTTAGTATTAAGATGGCTCACAAACGAAAATTCGATTTGCAAACTGGTGAAGAAATAATAGAAGAAAATAAAGATTCTACTCGAGATTACATACAATCATGGATGGATTCTATTTTATTAACTCCTAACTTGGAAAGAAGCGACAGTCAAACAACAGAAAAACTCGATTACAGTCGTCAAAAATTTCCATTACTCAAACGCAAAAATGCTATCGAGCATGAAAAGTTGCCGACTGACTTAGACATCGATCATAAAAAATTAAAAGAGACTGCTGAATCGAATGACGGTTATGAAAGTGAAGAACTATACGACATAGAAGCAGAAGCTAAAAGAGACTTGGAAACCGAAAGAATCAAAGCCGAAAAGGCCAATGCTGAAAAAATCAAAGCCGAAAAGGCTAAAAGAGAAAAATTAGAACACGCGGAGAGGGCCAAACAGGCATTAAAAGAACAAAACCTTTTGGAGAAAAAAATAGCATTTCGTCGAACCATCAGAGGGGCATATGCAATATTGCCATATGACTATGCCGAAGACACAATAAGATGGCAGCGTTTTGAATCGCAGTTAACAACAATAAATCGATTTTATCTTTTCGAGATGCTTAGTATCGCATCAGAAGAGAAAAATAAAGCATTGAAAGAATTCAACGATTTAAAAACATCTCGTAATTTGGACCCATTTTATATCAAATATGTAGCATTACTTAGAGATGTTATGGAAAGAAGGCAAGCAAAAAATGAGATTTTACTCTGCAACAAAGCACTAATCGATAAAACAACACCGAATTTCAAACACGAAATTGTATCTTTTGTGGAACGCAAGATATGTTACATGGCTCGTTTTATTGATAAAATCTTAATAGACAGATTCCAACAAGAAGGACAAACAGAAGAAGACAGAGAAATTGCTGCTAAAAACAATGGGACAAAACTCATAAATCCATAAAAGTATTTTGAAAGTCTTTTTTACTAAATATAATAATGGCAAAAATCGAAGAATTTATCAACCCCAAAGAACTTATTCAAGTTTCTCTTTTTATATTAACTCTGTTATTGGTCATCATAATTATTCTTTTGATGGTCAAATCAGAATATTTATATGGAAGTGCCGTTTTAGTAGTGGCCCTTATAGGTCTAGTGCCTGGTTATGTGGGGTATGGAAAGTTAAAAAAAATAGTCATATAATTATTAGGGACCGTTCATTGCCATGTTGCAAATAGCATTCTTAGTAAGAAGAGCAATAGTCGTGTGAACTGAAACAGCAAATCCCAAAACAGGACAGACATTTTTAATAATACTTCGAATTTCATCCGAGTTGACAAGAACAATATCCATTTCGCATACGTTCATGCCGTGTCTATGTCCTTCAATAAGAGCTAGCAGCAAAAGTCGGTCTAACAAAGAATCATAAAGACCCGTATATTCAAAATTTAATTTTTTAAGTATTCCCATGCTACTATTGAATTGTTGTTTCATAACACTCAATAGATCAACTTTGTCAACAATTTTACCTTTGATGTTTCTAGTTTCTTCGAGATATTTATTGACAGAATCATTACATTTAAAATTGCGAAACGTGTTGTCAAAAGCTCTAATTTGTTCGTTTGATAAATAAACAACAACTGCTTCAACTTTTTTGCGTTCTCGACCAAATACTAAATCTATCGCCTCAAATGGAGCTAGTTTTAGTTTTTCTGGTTCATTGCCTTGTGCTGGCTTATCAACAATAATAGAACAAACATATCCAATACTTACCAATTTTTCCAATTGCTTTACAATTTCAATAAGTAAATCCTTCGCAAATATAATCATAATATGATTTTCTAAATTTCGAAATTTCCCGACAAATTCCGCACAAACATCGGTAAATTTCGTATCGCATACTCTGAGAAGTTTTCCCGATTTTCTCTGTTTCAATACATCACATTCGCTTTCTTGAATGTTTGTTGACATTGCCACTGCTGTTTATTGAAGTTAAAAAAATTCAATTTTTTAAGAACTTCATTGCCGAACAAAACCCCAAAATTCGATTGGTCAACTTTGAACGATGGTCGAAAATATAACTGTAATATCCAAAATACCGAGATATTTGCCACCAACATCAATGATGAAGTCATTTTTATGGAAAGTTTCGCATACTGATTCCGATGTAAAGTTCAAAATGACAAATCTATAGTTTAGAGGATCATCTTCAATATAATGGTTACGTAAATACGACATAGTAACAAAATTTGTTACTTTTGATTCGAAAGATTTATCAATTCCGAAAGTTTTCATTAGGTCAGGAATATTTGTCTCTTTGGAAAAGTCACTGATTTTAACATTTGTATTGTGCACCAGTTTTATACAATTTGCAAATGTTACATTTCCAGCTATTCCTTTGAATAGTTGACGTAATGCCGATTGCGTAAAGAAGATGCATTCTGGCCAATGATGTCCCGGAATATAAACGAAAATAGACACTATTTTAAATATTTCTTCATTTTTTGGAACTCCATAAATCAAATCTGTCACTTGGAATTTTGACAGAAAATTTCCTCTCAGACCTCGATCACAAACAGCAAGTGCAAAATTAGTATTCGCAAGACGCAATACGGTATCGATCATTGAAGATCCTGCAAGACAATCGAAAGAAATTTCAAAAAGATTTTGTTCCTGATTAGGAAATTCAGACATAAATTGTTCTGCCAATTGTGGATATTGGCTCTGTTCAATAGGAACGAACTTCATTACATTGTGCGTGCGTTTTCCTTTCTTCATGCATTCTTGAAACTTAAGATACAATTCATTTTCATCACTTTCCAATTTTCGCTTTTGTTGTTTGTCCTCAGACATGGCTACTTTATTGGAAGTTAAAAAAATCAATTTTTTTTAAACACGTTCAAAAAGCACTTCGAACCAGTTGGCAGGTGTTACTGGCGTCGAGTAAAAATACGAAGTCTGATCGATGGTTGCGCCAGAGGCTTTTTTGTGTCCTCCTCCGACGCCGGATTTATTTGTGATATGTTTGCAAAGTTCATTAACATCGACTGGATCTTTCGAGCGAAAACTCAACCACACTTCATTGACTTCTACGGCATGTTCGTAGTAAATGCCGATATCATAATCAAGTTTTACTGCTTCGTTTCCGGCGTCAGATTTGAGGGACGAGTCACCTCGCATAAGGAGAACTTTGTATTTTTCCGGCAAAACGTCAGCTTTAAAGCGACAAGGAATACCACGTTTAACCATATTTTGAATAGCTTGATTCCTTTGCTCCATTAAAATCTTACCGTGCTCAATCCACTTTTGTTCATCAAAGTCATCAAGGAGTTCTTGTGTTGTTTTCTTTTGACATAGCAAATAATACACAGACATAATAGCGTTGGTGTGTTCGAGCTTTTGAGCAAACAAATCACGATCCTGAATATATTCGAGAAGTTTTGGGGGTTCGGTTTTAATGAAGTGTTTCCACGCTAGAACAGAAGCGCATTGTGTTTTGTCATAAATAAACACATCACTGAGGGCAGGCTTGTCCCAAACATGATGATCGATAATAATAGTCTGCACTTTGTCAATTGGTTGAAAGTTTTCCACTCTGATATCAAGAATGATTAAAGTTTTTTCCTCTTTAAGTTCGGCTTTGATTCTTTCATTTGTCAAAGTTCCTGCTTGGACATATTTCACTCTTGCCCCGGGATAAACCTGAAGTGCTGCATGTGTTGCGAAAGTGCCATCGGCACAACCAGAATGACTGAAAATCAGAGCCATTGTAATATGCTTTATGTCGATTCAGTCTTTAAACCGAATTGAACTAAATTAGATCTAAATTTTCATTTTTGATATAACTGGCTGGCCCCTCCTGAGTGGTTAGCGCTTTTTTCTCATGGGTGGCCTTGCGAGCCGATTTTCGGGCAAAATGCTGATGCGAAAATATGAAAATGACCTAAGATTTTGCTACTGAAGACTATAAAGTTCGTGCGAAAGCGTTGGCCAAAGGTATAGAATAACTGGAAAATTTGAATTGAAAAATATAAACAAATGTATGCGAATTATGAAAAGAAAATCGAGGTATTGTTTAATTTTGAACAGGTAATATGTGCCGCTTTGTCGGAAAAAAGTCCGCTATTCATGTCGACCTTTTCTTCAGTGGGTCCGGGTATTTCTGACCCGCGATTATTGGGAATGATTTTTAATTTCGCGTTCGATTTCTGTGATATCGACCCTGTATGGTTGAAATATGAATTTTATTTTGCCAAATTTCAGCAATACCATCATGTGTGGTATTATTATATGATGAAGAAAAACGAGGAATTATTCAAGAAAAGTGATAGGATTTGGAACGCTAAAAATGTTTGGAGAGATTCGCCCGAACTATTTTATAAAGTAGTCAAGTGTAGGCATTATTCACATAGTGCAATATACAGATTGGCAAGAATGGCACCAAATGAAAATTCGGCTGAAGTTTTATTAAAGGATTTCTTGTTACCTGTCATCAATAACGAAATCTTTTGGGGTGGTGTCATGGATTATGTCTTGCATAATAATGCGGCAGAAAATCCTGACGTCCAGCCCGAAGTTGATTTATTCGTTCATGAGTTACTTTTTAAGCAGTTTCCGATTCAAGACGAACAAAACTTTACTGATTGTGAAGATTATGTTACACTTCATTGGCCTATGTATGCAAATGCGGACATTAAGAAAAATCCGGAAAATCCAAAATTCGAATTACTGGAAAGATGTTTGCAACTTTTTAAAATTAAACAAGATATACGTCTGGTATATCTCGTCGACAATTTATTAAAAAGTGGTGACGAAAGACTCGCAAAATTCTGGCTGGACAAAAAAATAAAGTCATGTATCGATAACTTTAATTTTCACCTTGATGATTACACCGATGAATTTTGGCTTCTGATTAAAAAATTATGCGTTCGTGGCAAACGTGACGCGCAAAGTTAATAGATTTTGCCAACAAATCAACACGCGATTTTATGTTTTAGAGTTGAGAATCCAACGATTGAGTGTTTTTGCATTTAAGTTATCTAAATGTTCTTTTACATATAATTCTTTCCCGTCTTCACTGATGATCCAAATGTCTTCTTTGTTTCGTAAAATTTTATACTTCAAATCGAACAAATCATATGCTGGTTCTATTTCTTCCGAAGTTTGCCGTATAGAAAATTTAAAAGTGGGATTATCTTCGCTAATTGGCACTTCAATGGTGTTTTGTTTAGATTTGTAGATTAATACTCTATTATTTTCTATACTTAATTCAGCATACCTTTCATATTCCACTTTGATATTTTTCATTTCCTTCTCACTAACTTCTTTGAGTTCTTCGAAGATATCTTGTAAAACTTCATAGTTTACATATTTCATAACATGATGTGTATCTGTATCTGTGACAATTGCGCGAAGTTCATCTTTAACTTTTTTTAATTCATAGTTGACACTAAAAAGTTTATCTCTGAGTTCTTTATTTTCTTTTGTTAATTTTTCTATTTGTGTGTCTTCTTCGCTGTTTTCTGTGTCTTCTTCGCTATTTTGTGTGTCTTCTGGTGTGTCGATTTGTGATGACATTGCGTTTTAAGTATGCTATAAATTCATATTTTAAAAAATAAAGTTTTTGTTTAATACTCATTATAATATTCAGCAAGAATGTCCATTACGTTCACTTTGACCCATTCGCGTGGAGCATTTCGTGGGCAACTGTCGCTTGTCCAAACATCTTTGAAACCGCCCAAATTTTTAGCGGCAACTGGTTCAAATGCGGCATGCGAAAACATAACGTAAATATCTGAAGTATATTTTTGCAAGAATTCTCTGGCCTTTTTAAGAGTTCCGCCAGATCTGACAAGATCGTCGATAATAACAAATCCATCTTTGGCAGTTTTTTCATCGATTGGTTCTTCGAGCGTTAAAATGCGTTGTTTACCATCCGGACCGCGGGATTTAGTGAAACATAAAGCATTGGTAATGTTCAATAAGGCAGTGAAACGTTTCTTTGCTCCTTCGTCCGGAAAAACTGGTCTTACATTAGGATTTTCGTTGTGGAATTTTTTCCAGAGATGCGTCATAATACTCAAACAAGTTAAATTTTCGAAAACGAGCTGACTTTGTAATGCGTGCAAATCGAAAGTCAAAGAAGGATTTTTTCCGACAAGCTTCGCGATAGTATCAATTTCGGCCAGTGATTCCATTGTAATGGACATACCATTTTCAATCTGAATTTGATATTCAATTCGATCTTGCGTTGATTGGTCGATAAATGGCATGACGATAACGACTTCTTTTGGTTTTTTCTTGGGCAAAATAGAGATAAGTTGTAACAGGTCCAAAGCTGCTTTATGATCTGTCCAATCGATGAAAACTAAAACTCGCTTATTTTTCAGCATTGCAGAATTGAACCATATGTTCGAACTGGCATAGAAGGAACCCCATTTAAACCCTTTTGTTTGTCCATAATATGCGAAACATTTATGGAAGATACAAACAGTATCTTTCGGCATTTGTGCCGATGGGTCTGTATAGAAAGTTTTGTCTTTTTGCATAAGAGCATCAATTGGGTTTAATTGTTGTTCATTGCATCCGACAGATTCATTAGTTTGTAAAAATCGGCAGTTTTGTGAAATTGCCGGAGGACACATAAATTTACCTTCTTGCAAAACGACAAACGGCGCAACGAAACAAGCAACATCAGCTTCGCACATTTTCACCAACTTAGCGGCAGCCAGCATAGTTCCACCCGTCGCGATCACATCGTCCACAATCAAAACTCTATCGCCTTTTTGAATAAGTCCTTTTTGAATGCAAAGGGAATCTTTGCCATACTCCTTTTCATATTCTATGACCAATTCTTCGCCTGGTAATTTTCCTGATTTTCTAGCCATGATTATTCGATAACCGTCTTCTTGAAAGGGACCAGCAAACAAAAATCCTCTTGCGTCTAAAATCAACACTACATTAAACATTAATCCATAACCAAGTTGACGAACACTAGAAATAAGATTCGAATCAGGCGCAGCGATTGCCGACTGAATATCAATAAATTGAACGCCCTTGTGAGGTTTCAAAGTGATAGGAAAATTTGTAGCTGTTTGAGCCGCGCACCAATTGGAGAATTGTCTAACAGCAATTTCAATAGCCTTAGAAATAATAGATTTTCTTGTAATCCGCTCATTCGCAAATCGCAAACTGGCATTCTTAAAATTGATAATCTCGATACCATACCAATCATTTGGTGATGTAGGACTAATAATAGAACCAAGAGTTATATTTTGTCTGTCTTTGAGAGTTTCCCACTGTGAGAAAAACTTCATTTCATTTTCATTCAGAATATATTCGGCCGATCCATAAAAATCGCCAAGAGGTGTTCTGAAAATGCAATGGGTAACATCGGCAATTTTTCCTTCGCCGTGATTTTCAAGACCTGTTTCAATAGAAATTGCAGGCATTTCTGTAATGCAATTAAGTCTATTACGTGCCCCTTTAAGAATTTCTTCACGTCCGAAGGGCTGTTCGCTAATTTGCGATGCTGCTGAATGTTCCACGACCTTTTCGAAGAAATCCGCGACAGCTGTCAGTTTGACTGGTTGCTGTGATGCCACATGACAAAGCAGAAATTTAGGGTTTGACATTACGGTGATGATTCAGTATGATTAAAAAAAATCACTTTTTAAACTAGAGCAAGTGACATAATAATCATGAGTATCCTGGGATCGTATAGACCCCTGACAAGAAAATCACTCCATGGTGATCGATCCGAAGAGCCAATACCACACACGACACAAGAATAAAGTATGCTTTGTTCTTGCGTTACAATGAAAAACTTGTTTCTTGCCGCTCGATAACAATCGAAAAGATAGTTGTTGAGGTATGGCAAGAAGGTGCCAATAGTATTTTCCGTGATTTGTTCGGTTCTCGTCAGAATTCTTGGCGGTATTGGGGGCACCGGCTGTCTCTGAAGAGTCCGAAAGAAGGCCAAATCGTCACGAAAAACTTGCGACATACTGCGTCCAGCTGGTCTGCCATGCGTCGCACACTGATCTGACAAAAGGTATGATCGCATACGATCGCATTTTTCCTCGCAAGTATACTTGATAGTTCGATCAAGCGCTTTCACAGTCCTAGTTCTTTCGACTTTTTGACTGCAATAGCGCATTTCAAGTATTATCAATTGTCGTTCGAAGTCATCAATGAGTCGAATTTTTCGAAGCGATCTGAAGTAATTCAATTGATCTTCCGAAAAACGCGCGAACTTCTGAAACAACTGGAACACTTCCTTATGTTCAGGCATCAGTAGAATGTCCAAATTCAACATGATCAAAGACCAAATAGCATTGTTCTCTGCGTGAATCTGATATGCGAAACCAATGCCAAGAATTGCACCATACTTCCAGCGAAGTGCCTTTAGCATGTTAAGGTATATATTCGCGTTGCTAACATTCGAAGTTCTCCAATAACCCTGCAAGGATACATTGACTCTATCAGGGAAATACCCATCCGGCCAAATGTAATTGAAAAAGCATGGACAACTATCAGTAGCTGATACGAAAGCATGCGGGAAATACTTCGCGAGAAATTTGCCCAAATGATGCATATGTTCTGCAGACACTTGCGCGGCTTCTCGGTAAGCTCCATTGGGCGAATTGTTAGTAAAAATGACTTTGGTATTACCCGGCGTCATCTTATGGAGTTTGCCTCTTTCCGTCTTTACTTCTTCTGTTCTGATTTCTGAATTAAACTGGATATCTAATACTGTAGGATTTACAGATTCAGACAGTTTAATGTTCATCAAAACAGATGTCACGAAACAGTCACTGATATGGAAATTCCAACAATACTGCAACAGCTCAAGGTAGACATCCTCTGAGAATATGCGAGAGAACTCGTCAAAATACGCTTTGTTGCCTATTCTTTCGTGACTCTGGTTGCTAATGGTATAGCTCTGACCAATTGAAAGAGTCACCTTTCGAGTCGGATCATTATAGCAAGACAAGAATAGAATTGCGTCTCTAAGTCCAGGAAAGTTGCATTGATCAAGCGTATATGCATCTTTACTGCCGTTTAATATTTCCCGGAGTGCACTCAAAGTAGGAAAAATATTCTGATCGATATACTTAAACCTACGCAGCTTAAGAATCAGATCCTTTGGCACGTCAGGTAGCGACTGCAGATCCTTTGGCTCATGAGCAACAAACCGAGTAATAATATGCTTCTGTTCCATTGCGGTTAGTTAGTAGCGGCAAAAAAATCAATTTTTTTTTGAAATGGTCAAAATTTGAATTGATAGGGTAATATATGCAATGCGTAGATATAAAAGTTTTACCTCTACATCAAACTTTTTTAGCATTGTGTGTTCTGCATTAAATACACAAAATAAGCTATTTTCGAACACTTTCGGCTGTAAAATTGGCACTGTGGCCGACCCTCGACTGCTTTGTTTCATTTATGATTTTATACCCGAAGAAAGTTTATTTGAGCGAGATTTTAATGATTATGCGACAATACCATCGTTCAGATTCATATGGAAACGTTTAGTGTCGCGCAATAGTTTTACGAGATTTTACATAAAGAACACATTAATCGTTTTGGCACATTCTCCCAAAATGGCCTGCGAATTCTTGATAGAACTATATGAGTCATATGGAATTCGTGCCTTTTGCGTCTATGAAACTTTTCGCTCGGTCCCTAATAAAAGAGCCGCGCTTTATTTCTTTAATATGATTATAAAAAAATATGCCACTGAGAAAATGATAATGGATAAAATGGACTATATCATACAGGGAATCAGGATACCTGAAATTAACTTTAATCCAGAAATCGATTTGTTCGTTCATAAGCTAATTTTCGGGCTTTTTCCTATTGATATAAAAAATACGAATACTATGTCGATTTGTGATGGATTTATAGGTAGATATTGGAAAGATTTCGTTGTAATACCAAAACAAATAAACAATCCCACAAATTTAGATTTGTCTAAGCTACAAGAACTCACAGAATTATTTAAATTACAACCCGGCGCAACGCTGATATATTTGGCCGATGGTCTTTTCGAATCCGGCAGTGAAGAATTAGCCGAATTTTGGGTTAACAAAAAAGTAACATCTATTTTGCATGACTTTCGTTTTGGACAACCTAACTACACAGATAAATTTTGGCTGTTAATAAAAAAACTTCTATTCGAAGAAAAATGAATCTTGCCGCTGGATTTTTCTTCGGAAAGCCGAATTCTGCTGGATTTTTTTGCAAAAACGCCTTTTGTGACGACGCAAGTGGCCATTCCGCGTGCGACTTGGTTGAAAATTCGGGGCCGCGAAATTTGGGGCCGCAAAATTTAGGGGGGCAAAAGTGGACGCAGCAAATTTTATAGAGGTTCATTTTAAGAAAAAAATTAAAAAATGTTGTGTGTTGCGTTCTTAAAGTGTCTTAAAAGTCTTGTTGAAGAAATCCAATTCTTCCTGCGACAGACATGTCCCTTGTTCTGGAACCATATTTATAATTTGCAGGTCGAAAAGTTGTTGGTGAAGACTAGCGGCAATATTATTAGGTAGAGTATTATTGATGTAATTATCGATTAGTATAGCAAATTTAATGGGGCAAAGGCTGACAAATAATTTTTTGTCGCGTTTGAGCAGAATTACGGCCATTGCTAATGTTTTGTTTCGGATACCAGCAATGAATGATGGTTGATAATTTACGATTATCTCGAGGCTTCCTGGTTCTGCTTTGAAATCTTCGGGTAATATGTCTTCTTTGTAATTTTGCGATTTATAGCTAACAACATTCTGTCTTGGCATCGCAATATATCGAGCTTCTTCTTTGGTGAAATTATTCAAATGTTTTATTGCTGGCAGGTATAGAGTGGCTAAATCGAGTAATAGTTGACGTTCATTTTCACCGTTGCGAAACAAAGTATTTTTGATATATTTGTCATAAATTTCGGCAATTCCGGAACCTAGGTAAAGCCTAGCATCTAAAACTGCACATATAATTTTATGCCAAGTTTGCTTTGAAAATCCTCGATGAGCGATATTTTTCAATGCATAACAATTGTCATTATAAAGAAGAGTTTCTAAAATTTCTTGTTCGCTAATTTTGGCAAGACAAAAGACATCATAATGTTCAATTGCCATAAAAGCACGTAACACTGATGTATATTTATGCCTGATTTTAAGTAACGCGTCGCGAATTTCCCATTTTTTCGCTCCTTGCAGTGCCAAATTAAGGAATGTTATCCAATGGAAATAGTCGAACGGGCATGGATCTTCATCTACTAAATCGGAAATATCACGAGCTGTCAATGTTTCTGTGGCTATTTTAATTTCTATGCGTTCTATTTCTTCCATTTGATCCAGTGTTAATTTTGGACTACTAAGGAGTTTTATCTTTTCTTCCAAATTGGCATTTTGTTGTCTTAATTTTGCATTTTCTGATTCCAAGGTTTCAAGTTTAAGAGTTATTCTTTTTAGCTCTTCCATGGGTAAAAGAACGATTCGTTATATTAAGAGTTATCTTTTCAATTTTAAAATCATATTTTTCGAGCAAAATATAAGATGGTTAAATATTACTATTTGAGCGAAGCGACAAAAATCTCGAAAAGCTGCGACAGAACACAACCATGCAGACATTTAGTTCTCAAGACCGGACAACCGCCAAGTTGGCTTTATGGTATGGAAATTTATGAAATGTGTTTGAACGAAAACATCAGACCTCCTGAGCACTTTCGGCATTTTGTTGATCATTTGCGATATCCAGGGGTAAAAAAATCGTCTTTGTTGTGTTCTGTGCTATAGTTTGGCGTTAAATGTTTTTTGCATGATTAAAAAACGCAAAATAAGCAAACATAAATAGAATGTAAATATAAAGAGCAAAAGTCACCATCGGGTAAAGACTCACACCGCTTATTAAAACTGCATTGGTGCATTGGCCAGTATTATTGTGAATACACTGGAAACAATCGTTTAGGCAACAACTTTTAGGGGTCAATTCGCAAGGCATAGCATCGCGCGGACATTTTTGCATGGGATGATAGCCCAAACCAACCAAAGTGGTTAGAACGAAACATACTGTTAAAAGCAAAAAAATCTTCGGAAACATGCGTGAGTGAACTGCGAGGGCACTTATAACTCAATTCTAAATCAATTGCAATTCAATTTTTTTGTTTTTTAGATTTATGTGGAATATCCTTTTTTATAGGAATCGGTAAAGATGAAGGCTGAAGTAGAAATTCTATATAATTATGCCTAACTATGCGTTTAATAAAATTCAATTTGCGCATGTGGTAGGATTTAAAAATCGATGAAAATGTTGCGTATTTATTTTTATATTTAAGAATTAAATCTATCGTCTGTTTTTCTGTGAGATGGACTAATGGCACAGAACCAGTTTTTACCAATTCAAGTGTCTCTTTGTTTATATCATAGAGGTTGAAAGTTATATTTGAGATGTTATTTGAGCTGCCCGGAGCATTTTTAATGTCTGATTTACTTACCTGGAGTTGTTCGATTACTTCCATAATACTATAGTAAAACTTAAAATAATTCGCAAATTTCTTAGTTAATTTGCATTTACTAATCAAAACGGAATGAAATTTGCTGAGTATTTTTTTGTCATTCCATTTATCATAGCTGAAGATCGACCGTAATATTTCATATATTTTTTTGTTCAAATCATAAGATTCGTTCCTTGGTAAAATACCGGATTGATCCGAATAATCTTGAATCGTTGGATTTCTCTCATACAGTGTTTCTATTTTTTTTATAAACCGATTGATCTCTTCTAAACTATTTTTGAATTCGTCGGGAAATATTTCCGCAATAGCTGCCAAAAGATTATTCAAATGGAGATATATTGATAAAGTAAACACATTCGATTCGATTTTTTCTTGATGTAATGGAATGCCAGATTTAAGAACTGTCATATTAGTCATAATGACAGAAAAATACCAAAAATCGAGATTTTTTGTGGTTGGAATTTTAATGTTCTTGAAATATTCGGAAATAAAACGATTGAAATTTGGAGCACGGCATGTGTTATTTTCAACCATTTTATCCCCGAATATTTTAGAAATAACACGGTTGAAATTGGGTATACCAAAGTCATTTTCAAAAATCCGATATTTCAAACCATGATTGTCGAAAACTTCAATGCGGCAAGTTTTCATTTCGTCGGGGTAGCTCAAAGCATCATTTTTCCTCTGAACCAAACTGCATTGCCAAACCTTCAACGAAAATTCAACAATAAAAGATAACATTAGTGATAATTCATCTTTGGATGGAATGTTTATATCTAAAATAACTTTTGCTTCTTCTCCGACATTAAAATATCGTAGCATATTGATAAATGCATCTAATGTGACATGATTACTCAATTGAGTAGAAATAAAATTTTCTATATCAGCAGAATTCAAAGCGAGTTTAAAAGCATCAAACTCAAATTTACGTTTTGGATTTGCATTTTCCAATATTTCTTTTATCTTCGATAACATTACAAAGGTTTATGAATAATATAATTTCAATTTTAGTGGAAAATATGAAATCAAAAAAAGTTAAATTTGGTTATCGGTCTAAAATTCCGCGAAATATTTCGATTTTTCTTTTCAACTCTGCTAATTTTGCTTCGCATACATTTTCTCTACGATATGATATGATATTTGGACTCTGATAATTCAGATCCATAAATTCAGCAAATTGTTGAAAAGTTAATGGTATCAATTTGATAGTTTGTGTATAGCTGGGTTTGATAGGTAATTCTTCGAAATTATACGCTAGTTTATCGGCATAAAACCATTCGATCGTATCAAGTTGGGGATTTTCAATAGCATCATGAAACATTTGTATAAGTGCAATTTCAAAAGCCTCGATTTTTATCGAATCCAACATTTCATATTTACAAACTTGTTCGATTTGTGTGCATAGTTGTTCGATTTCTTTAGTTTTTTCTTTAATATTTCTTATGAGAATCTTTGTTAATTTTTTATGTTTATCACATTTTTCGTAAAAGTTATCGGAATTGTCTGTCCATAAGTTTATTGTGATGGTAGATATCATTGTGTCTTTTGGGATACTTATATTGAAAATTAGAGTAGAATAAATTATGTCATACTTTTTGTTATATGTTTTGCAAATTTTTTCTACTATATCTTGCATTCTTACTTGATCGGAATAAGTTCCCAACGTTCCATTTTCTATCTGTTCGAAATGAACCATGCATGGACCATTTTTATAAGATTTCGTTATTTTTATTAATTTGTAATGAATTCTAAAATACATAATTAAAATAGAACAAAATATTTGTATTAGCGATTGTTCCTTCGAAAATGTATTTTGCAAAGAAGCTGGTATGATAAAGTTATCCAGTTTTTGCAATCTGTCCTTTTTCTCTGTTGTCGTCATGAGATAATCTTTTTTGGTTGTGTCGGCGTCTTTAAAAAACAGAGCGCCGATATCATCCAATAATGAACAAAATACAACGTGCTCCAAACATAGATACTTTGGTGGAATATAAGTTTTCAACAAAACCAAGCGTTCGAAATTTTTTTCTATTAGCAAATTACCTTTTTTAGGCTTAAGGTTGCTAATAATTTTATCACATTTTGCCAACATTTGATATCTAAAATTAAATTTCATATTTGAATATTTTACTTTTCCGAATGAAACTTGCCGCGAATAAGTGGTCAAATTTTGATTTTTTTGGGACCGAAAAGGCGTTTCGAATAAAAAATCGGCATCTTCGGGGCGACTCGAATTGGGGAGCAAAATTTACCGAAGGCATTTTTAGATGGCAAAAAATGCTTTTTAATGTTGTTACTCAGAATGCAAGATTGGTTTCGACAACTTTTAAAAAAACGAAAAACTGGTTTTGAATAACTGAATTTGACTTTCGGATGGGTTGCAATAAAAACCACCTGGAAAATCCGAGTGGTTTTAAACGAAAGTCAACCTGGCAAAAATCAAAGATTGTAAAAATCGTTTTGCCCCAAAATTGTCCGGCCCCATTTTTACTGCCTTGAGCAAATTGCCGACCATGTTTTTATCGCCTTGAGCAAATTGCCGACCATGTTTTTATCGCCTTGAGCAAATTGCCGACCATGTTTTTATCGCCTTGAGCAAATTAAAAAGGCTTTTTTCATTCGAAAAATCACAAAAAAAGGCTCGAACCCGAAGAAGTTCGGCGAAAAAAAGGCTCGAATCCGACGAAGTTCGGCGAAAAAAAGGCTCGAATCCGACGAAGTTCGGCGAAAAAAAGGCTCGAACCCGAAGAAGTTCGGCGAAAAAAAGGCTCGAATCCGACGAAGTTAGGCGAAAAAAAGGCTCGAACCCGACGAAGTTAG
>JACCEA010551346.1_pt1 | contig 24277 bp, 29 predicted proteins | sample 7449851 | NCBI WGS metagenome assembly JACCEA01 (sample SAMN15323453, study PRJNA562643) | freshwater metagenome | isolation source: river surface water | place: USA:Blue River Watershed | collected 2017-08-18 | reverse complement strand
TGCGGCATCCATCCGGTGGCCTCACAAATCTGCGCGATGGTGGCGCCCTCGGGGCGTTTCAGCATAGCGATCACTTGCGCTTGTTTGCTGTTGTCTCGGGTCCGTGGTTTGGACTGCTGTGCGGTTTCGATGACCGTATCCAGATCTTGGACGTTCAGGGGTGCCTTGCGAGGTACGCCTAGCGCGTCATAGCCTTCGGCGGCCAGGAACCAGGCCTTGCCGTCATAGGTGATCAGGGCGCGCTTGAACAAACCGTCGATCACTTTTTGGCGCGCGCCGCCCCTGATGTTGTCAGGGAACCATTCGATCTTCCCTTCGGAGTGCAGATGGGCGTGATCCAGGATGGCTTGCTGGGCGGGTGTGAGTTGTGCAGGTGTGAGTTGGGTGGTCATGTTGAACCTTTCATTTTGGGTTGGACTGCGTTGGCGATTGCGTGGCGGCCAAGCGGCCCGCTTCAAAGGCAGCCTCTAGGGCGCTTTTGACACCCCAGACGCTCACCTCATGAAAGTCGAGGCGGTCGCTCATTTTTGTTTCCAGGGTCTGGATGAAAAGGTGATCGAGTGCGATCTTTTCAAGCAGGTCTTGGATGTGCTGGGTACTTTGCTTGTTCATCGTTTTGGCCTTTCTTGTGACGGTTGTGTTGAGGGCGATGTGATTGACGCGCTGTTCGCACCCAAAGCCAAGCTCTTTCTTATCCCGGGTGATTCACTCGCCTTTGCATGACCAATCGCATCCAGGAGGCCACCCACTTGCACTGAGTTGAAGAACACATGGGACTGTCCATTCGCGCTTACGCGCGCTACCGAGGGGTGTCGCATGTGGCTGTCAAAAAGGCCATCGACACCGGGCGGATCACGCCCTTGCCCGATGGCACCATTGATCCGGTGATGGCCGATGCCCAGTGGGCAGCCAACACCACGCCGACCCGGCGGTCGGTAGCTGACTCGGTCACCGAAAAACCTGCCCCGCAGGTGTCCGCAGTAGCCCTCGAAACGCCGCAAGCTACCGCACGGACGCAACGTGAAACGCCAGAGCCGCCTACCCCGGCGCTGTCTTCTGGTGGCACTTCGCTGCTTCAGGCCCGCACCGTCAACGAAGTGGTCAAGGCGCAAACCAACAAGGTCCGCCTGGCGCGTCTCAAGGGCGAACTGGTCGATCGGTCACAGGCTGTGGCCCACGTGTTCAAGCTCGCCCGTGCTGAGCGCGACGCCTGGCTCAACTGGCCGGCACGCATCTCGTCGCAGATGGCTGCAGGTCTTGGGGTTGATCCGCACGTCTTGCATGTGGCACTGGACGCCGCCGTGCGCCAGCAGCTGCAAGACCTGGGTGATTTGCAGCCCAAGGTGGATTAACCCCATGGACGAGGTCTTTTACGAAGGCTGGGACGCCATTGAGCGTGCCTGGCGCGAGGGTCTGACGCCCGATCCCCTGCTGACTGTCTCCGAATGGGCCGACAAGCACCGGGTGCTATCCAGCAAAGCTGCCTCCGAACCGGGGCGCTGGCGCACCAGCCGCACGCCCTATCTGCGCGAGATCATGGATTGCTTGTCACCCATGTCTCCCATCGAACGCGTGGTGTTCATGAAAGGCGCCCAGGTCGGTGGCACCGAACTGGGTCTGAACTGGGTGGGCTATGTGATCCACCACGCTCCGGGCCCAATGATGGCGGTGTGGCCCACAGTCGAAATGGCCAAGCGGGCTTCCAAGCAGCGGATCGATGCGCTGATTGAGGAGAGCCCCGCCATCCAAGAGCGCATCGCCCCGGCGCGCAGTCGCGATTCGGGCAACACGATTCTCGCCAAGGAGTTCCATGGCGGCGTGCTGGTGATGACCGGTGCCAACAGCGCGGTGGGCCTGCGCTCGATGCCGGTACGTTACCTGTTCCTGGATGAGGTGGATGGCTACCCGCTGGATGTGGAGGGGGAAGGCGATGCGATCTCGCTGGCCGAGGCGCGCACCCGCACCTTTGCCCGGCGCAAGATCCTGATCGTCTCGACGCCCACGATTGCCGGTGCCAGTGCGGTGGAGCGGGAGTTCGAGGCATCGGACCAGCGCCGCTACTTTGTGCCGTGCCCACACTGCGATCACCGTCAGTGGCTGCGGTTTGAACAACTGCGCTGGGAACGGGGACAACCGGAAACGGCGGCCTACATCTGCGAATCTTGCAGCCAGCCGATTGCCGAGCATCACAAGACCTGGATGCTGGAGAACGGCCAGTGGCAGGCGTGTGCGCCAGAACAAGCCGGGCGCACCGCTGGGTTTCATCTGTCGAGTCTGTACAGCCCGGTGGGGTGGCGCAGCTGGATCGAGATCGCCCGGGCCTGGGAGTCGGCAGCCATGTCCGATTCCCGCTCGGCCTCGGCCATCAAGACCTTCAAGAACACCGAACTGGGTGAGACCTGGGTCGAAGAGGGTGAGGCCCCGGATTGGCAGCGACTGCTGGAACGCAGGGAGGACTATCGCATCGGTACCGTGCCTGCAGGCGGCCTGTTGCTCACTGCTGGTGCCGACGTGCAGAAGGACCGCATCGAGGTTTCGGTCTGGGCCTTCGGGCGCGGTAAGGCTGCGTGGCTGGTGGAGCACCGGATCCTGATGGGCGACACCGCCCGCACTGAGGTCTGGTCAGACTTGGCCAGGCTCATGGGCGAGACCTGGACCCACAGCAGTGGCTGCCAGTTGAGCCTGGCGCGCCTGGCCTTGGACACCGGCTACGCCACCCAGGAGGCCTATGCCTTCGTGCGCGGTGTGCGCGATGCACGGCTCATGCCGATCAAGGGCATTGCTGGTGGTGCGGCGCTGATTGGCACCCCCACAGCGGTGGATGCCACCGCCAGCGGCAAGAAGCTGCGCCGAGGCATCAAGGTGTTTCCGGTCGCTGGCGGCATTGCCAAGCTGGAGTTCTACAACAACCTGCGCAAGAGTTCCGAGGTGGCTGAAGACGGCGTCACGCCGATCTACCCGGCCGGTTTCGTGCACCTGCCCAAAGTCGACGCCGAGTTCCTGCAGCAGCTTTGTGCCGAGCAGTTGATCACCCGTCGCGACCGCAATGGTTTCGCCCGCCGCGAGTGGCAAAAGATGCGTGAGCGCAACGAGGCGCTGGACTGCTACGTCTACGCCAGGGCGGCTGCTGCCGCTGCTGGCCTGGACCGGTTTGAAGACCGGCACTGGCTCGAATTAGAAAAACAACTCGGTAACGGACCCCCAACCGAAAACACTTCCATCAACACCCCCGAGGCCACCCGAGAACAGAAGTTTGACGGTGGCCTCAGCACTTCTGCTAACACCCCTGCGCCCGCGCGTCGGGTGGTGCGCAGCAAGTGGATGACATGAGGAACGCATCATGAGCACTTACACCCCTGAAAACTTGCAAGCTTTGCGAGCAGCGCTCGCCAGCGGTGAGCACCGTGTCACCTTTGAGGGCAAGAGCATCGAGTACCGCAGTGTGTCCGATCTCAAGACAGCGATTGCCGAGGTGGAGTCGAGCATTGCCCGAGAGTCCGGCAGCACCAAGACGCGCCAGATCCGCGTCAGCACGATCAAGGCGCTCTGATGGCTTGGCTCAAAAACCTGCGTCGCCGCATGTTCGGTGGCACGCCCGTTTATGACGGTACCGGTGGTGGACGCCGTGCCTTGGCTTGGATGCCAGGTAACCCGGGTGCGGTTGCAGCACTCGCTTTGGCGCAAGACGAACTGCGCGCCAAGAGCCGCGATTTGGTGCGGCGCAATGCCTGGGCGGCAGCTGGTATCGAAGCCTTTGTGTCCAACGCCATCGGCACGGGTATCAAACCCCAGAGCATGGTGCAGGACCAGGCCACGCGAGAAGCGATTCACAGCCTGTGGTGGGATTGGTGCTCGCAGGCCGATGCAGCGGGCCTCACGGACTTCTACGGCCTGCAGGCACTTGCCACCCGCGCCATGCTCGAAGGCGGCGAGGCCCTGATCCGGCTGCGCTACCGCCGCACTGAAGATGGTCTGCCGGTGTCGCTGCAGATCCAGGTGCTCGAAGCCGAGCACCTGCCGACCACCATGAATCGGGATCTGCCCGGTGGAAACGTCATTCGCGCTGGTATCGAGTTCGACCGTCTTGGTCGCCGGGTGGCTTACCACCTGTACAGATCACATCCCAACGATGGGCTGCTGGCACCCATGTCCAGCAGCGCCGGTGGCGGCATGGACACGGTGCGGGTGGATGCAAGTGAAGTCATCCACATGTTTCGTCCCTTGCGCCCCGGTCAGATTCGGGGTGAGCCGTGGCTCACGCGGGCACTTGTCAAGCTTAACGAGCTGGACCAGTACGACGACGCAGAGCTGGTCCGCAAAAAGACGGCGGCCATGTTTGCCGGCTTTATCACCCGAGTGGCGCCCGAAGACAACTTGATGGGCGAGTCAGCAGCTGACGCCAACGGTGTGGCGCTCGCGGGGATGGAGCCCGGCACGCTGCAGATCCTGGAGCCGGGCGAGGACATCAAGTTCTCAGCCCCTGCCGATGTCGGCTCCTCGTATGCGGAATTCATGCGTCAGCAGTTCCGCGCGGTGGCGGCTGCCATGGGCATTACCTACGAGATGCTCACGGGTGATCTCACGCAAGTGAACTACTCCTCCATCCGGGCGGGTCTGCTGGAGTTTCGCCGCCGCTGTGAAGCCATGCAGCACGGCGTGATCGTCCATCAACTGTGTCGACCCATCTGGCGCGCCTGGATGGATCAGGCGGTGCTCGAAGGCTTGCTGGATCTGCCCGGTTACCGCAAAGACCGCCGTACCTACCAGGCCGCCAAGTGGATCCCGCAAGGCTGGAGCTGGGTCGATCCGCAAAAGGAATTCAACGCCATGAAGCTGGCCATCCGGGCGGGCCTCATGAGCCGATCCGAGGTCATCTCGGGCAATGGCTACGACGCAGAAGACGTAGACCGTGAGATTGCGGCCGACAACGCCCGGGCCGATGCACTGGGCTTGGTCTTTGACTCCGATGCCCGGCATGAACAGGTATCGAATGCTGTGTCGGCACTACCTAGCGACGCACAGAACGACTCAAAGAACGACGCGCAGACCGAAGAACAGCAGACCCCTGACTCTGGCCTTGCGTCACCCAACAATCAGGACCCACAACCATGACTTACCTTGCCTCCCGCCTGTTCGGGACGCCACTTCTTATTCATCGCCCCAAGCTGGATGTGATTCTGTCGGTGGTCGGCCATCGCATCGGCATGACCGATGTTTCTGCTATGCCCACCATGGACATGGCGGTGTACCAGCGGCCACCCGTCGCCACAGCCCCCGAGGGTATCGCAGTGATCCCGATCCACGGCTCATTGGTCAAACGCTCGCTGGGCATGGAGGCGGCCTCGGGTCTGACCTCCTACGGTGAGATTGCAGCCATGCTGGATGCTGCTATTTCCGATCCCCAGGTCAGCGGCATCCTGCTCGATATCGATTCGCCGGGCGGTGAAGCCTCAGGCAGTTTTGAGTTGGCCCGCCGCGTGCGGGAGGTGGCTGCGCTCAAACCGGTCTGGGCAGTGGCCAACGATGCCGCGTATTCGGCTGCCTATGCGATTGCCGCCAGTGCCCAGCGCCTGTTCGTGACGCAAACGGGTGGCGTCGGCTCAATCGGCGTCATCGCCCTTCACGTCGATCAGTCGGTCAAGGATGCCAAGGATGGCTACCGGTTCACGGCCATCACGGCTGGTGCCCACAAGAACGACTACTCACCTCACGAGCCGCTGTCGGACGCTGCCAAGACCGAGTTGCAAGGCGAAGTAGATCGGCTCTATTCCATCTTTACCGAACACGTGGCCACCATGCGCGGCCTGGACATTGAGGCCGTGCGAGCGACCGAGGCGGGACTCTTTTTCGGCAGCAATGCCGTGGCCCAGGGCCTGGCCGATGGCATCCAGACGCTGGAGACCACGCTGGATGAATTTCACATGTTTCTGAACACCCCAAAAAACGCCCGTAACCAATCGCCGTCTCAGGTGTGGGGCGTCATCCGTGCTGAGGCGGCACTTCCCCACAAGGAGCTTTCTATGCCTGATAACCAGGACCTTGCCCAAAACCCGGTGGCTGAGACCATCGATATTGACGAAGCAAAGAGGCTTGTGACCGAGGCGCGCCGTGAGGTGTCCCAGTCTGCCCAGGCCATTGCCGAGGTTTGCCTGCTGGCTGGCTGCCCCGACCGAGCCGCCGAGTTCATTGCCGCTGGCAAGACCGAGGCCGATGTCCGGCGCTTGCTCATTGATGCGCGTGCCGCACGCTCTGAGGCCAATGACATCCGCTCGACCATCACCGTGGATGCCGGAGCGCAAAACCTCGACCGTCCAGAGGCCTCGCCCATCGTGGCCGCCGTCAAAAAACTCACTGCCAAGGAGTAAACCATGCCCGCTATCACCGAACAAAACAACCTCGGCGACCTCTTGAAGTACGAAGCCCCCAACCGCTATTCGCGTGACGTCGCCACCATTGCCGCTGGCCAGAACTTGCCTTTGGGCACGGTACTCGGCCGCAACGCCAGCGATGGCAAGCACTACGTGATCGACCCGGCCGCCACCGATGGCACCGAGGATGCCATTGGCGTGCTGGTCAATGCGGTCGATGCCACCAATGCCGACCGCAGCGACGCCATCCTCATTGCCCGTCACGCCATCATCGCCAAAACCGCACTGGTTTGGCCGATTGCCCTGACCGGTGCCCAGCGCACGGCTTATGAGGAGCAGCTGGCCGGACGCGGTGTGCTGGTGCGAGAGTCCGCCTGACCTCCACCTGATCTCCGCCTGACCTCCGCCAGAAACAGCCTGTCCAAGCAGCCTGTTCAAAGAGCCCTTCCTTCATCCCCTTGAACCCGCCTGGCCACTTGGCTTGCGCGGGTTTCGTCATTTATGGAGCCCCCAATGAACAACCCGTTTCTGAATCCCGGTTTCTCGATGGCCAGCCTCACTGCCGCCATCAACCTCATCCCCAACCGCTATGGCCGCCTGGAGGCCTTGAATCTTTTCCCCACCAAGCCTGTGCGCACCCGCCAGATCATCGTGGAGGAGTACGCCGGTCGCCTGAATCTGCTGCCCACCAAGCCGCCGGGCTCGCCAGGCACCGTGGGTGAGCGTGGCAAGCGCAAGCTGCGCTCCTTCGTCATTCCGCATATCCCACACGACGATGTGGTGCTGCCCGAGGAAGTTCAGGGCATCCGTGCCTTCGGTTCGGAGACCGAGATGGAAGCCATCTCCGGTGTGCTCGCCCGGCACCTGGAGACCATGCGAAACAAGCATGCGATCACGCTGGAGTACCTGCGCATGGGCGCCCTCAAGGGCGAGATCCTGGATGCCGATGGCAGCGTGATCAGCAACCTGTTCAACGAATTCCAAATCACACCGCAGTCGGTCAACTTCGATCTGGCCAATGCCAACAGCGAGATCAAGGGTCACTGCTACGACCTGCTCACCAAGATCGAGGACGCCTTGCAGGGTGAATTCATGACCGGCGTGCATGTTCTTTGTTCGCCCGAATTCTTCCGGGCACTGACCACCCACAAGGAGGTTAAGACCGCCTACACCAACTGGCAGCAAGGTGCAGTGCTCATCAACGATGTGCGCTCGGGCTTCACCTACACGGGTGTCACCTTCGAGGAATACCGGGGCCAGGCTGCCTATCTGCAGGCCAATGGGGAACTTGGCACCCGCCGCTTCATTGCGGCTGGCGAAGCCCATGCTTTTCCGCTGGGCACAGTCGACACCTTTGGCACCTACTTTGCGCCGGCCGACTTCAACGAAACGGTCAACACCCTGGGCCAGTCGCTGTACGCCAAGCAGGCGCCGCGCCAGTTCGACCGTGGCACCGATCTGCACACGCAGAGCAACCCGCTGCCCATGTGCCACCGCCCCGGTGTGCTCGTGAAGCTGACGGCGTGACGGTGGAGTGACCATGCGCGTCGAGCGTTTCTACGAAGCCGCTGCCAGAGCAGGTCTGCTGGTGACTGCGCAGATCGACGGTCACACCGTGGCCGTCGAGTTTCGCGCTCCGGACGAGACCGTTCTGGATGGACTGGCCTTGTCCGCTGACTACACCATGAGGTTTCCTGCCTCTGCGCTACCTGCTTTGGCCATCGGTGACACAGTCTCGATTGCTGGCAGCACACACGCTGGCAGCACCTACCGCGTCCATGATATCCGCAGCATTGGTGACGGCAGCGAACGCAGCGCTTCGCTCACTCGAATCTGAGAGTTCCAAGCAATGAACTCCATCCGTGAGCGTATCTTGCGCAAAGTGGTTGCCCGGCTTGAATCGGCTGCAGCGCCGATCCCGGTTCATCGGGCCCCGAGCATGCCGGTGACGCGCGAGAACAGTCCCGCACTGCTCGTGTTCGCCGAAAGCGACAGCATCACAGCGCATGCCAACAACCTCGTCGACCGTCTTCTGGTCATCCGTGTCGTCGCTGTGGCGCGTGGCGATGGTGCCATTGACCAGGCCGATCTGGCCATGGTGGCCGTTCACGCAGGGCTCATGAGCGACAGCAATCTGGATGGTCTGGCATTGGCCTTGCGTGAAATCGATTGCGAATGGGACCAGGAGGAGGCAGATGCCGGCGCCTTGGCGCTGCCGGCCCGCTACGAGATCCGTTACCGCACCCACATCCTTGATCTAACCCGAACGGGATAACAACATGAACATCGAACTGCTCAAACCCCACACCCACTCCGGCACGACTCTCGCGCCGGGTCACCAACTGGACCTCGACGAAGCCACGGCCCTGTGGCTGATCGAAGTTGGCGTTGCCAAAGCCACCGCTGCTCTTGACGAGCCGCCCAGCAAACCTCAAACCACAACTCGCAAAGGAGACTGACCATGCCTTACTTTTCTGGACAGGGGCGCGTCTACATCGGCGCCCGCGATACGGCCGGCAACCCCCAAGGGCTCAACTACGTGGGCAACGTGCCCGAACTCAAAGTTTCGCTCTCGGTCGAAACCCTGGAGCACCAGGAGTCGACCAGCGGCCAGCGCCTGACCGACTTGCAGTTGATCAAGACCAAGAAGGGCGAATTTGCCTGCACGCTGGAGGAGCTGATTTCCGTGAACCTGGGCTTGGCGCTGTATGGCACGACCACCGACCAAGTCAATGGTACGGTGACGGCCGAGGCACTGCCCAACAGCATCACGATTGGCAGCCTGTACCTGCTGGCAAAGCAGAACGTCTCGTCCGTAGTCGTCAAGGATTCGTCGGCGACCCCCAAGACGCTACCGGCTGCGCAGTACCACCTCAACGCCAAACACGGCTCCTTGTCGATCACAGACAAGAGTTCGGGAGGCCCCTATGTGGAACCCTTCAAAGTTGACTACGCCTACGGCGCGGCCCAATCGACGGCACTCTTTACCCAGCCGCTGCCCGAGCGATGGGTGCGTTTTGAGGGCCTGAACACCGCAGACAGCAACCGTGAGGTGGTGATCGATCTGTACCGTGTGGCGATCAATCCGGCCAAGGAGTTGTCGATCATCACCGAGGAGTTGCTCAAGTTCGAGCTCTCCGGGCAGGTGTTGGCCGACACGATCAAACCAGCTTCTGGCGATCTGGGCCAGTTCGGCCGCATCGTGCTGCTGTAAGGAGTCGTCATGATCCTTTCAGATCCCACAATCGATCCTAATTCGGATCCAACTTCCGATCTCAATGTGCTTGTGCCGCAAGTCCGGGCACTGGAACTGGCCGGGCAGCGCCTGACCATCAGTCCGCTGGTGGTAGGGGAATTGCCCGCCATGCTCAAGGTCGTGCGACCCTTTGCCGAGCAACTCAGTGGCGATCCAGACTGGCTCACCTTGCTCTGTGACCATGGCGAGGCATTGCTTGGTGCGCTCGCGATTGCCAGTCGCCAGCCACGCGACTGGGTTCATGGCTTGGCCCTGGACGACGCGATCACCCTGGCGGCCACGGTGTTCGAGGTGAATGCCGATTTTTTCGTGCGCCGGGTCGCGCCAAAGGTAGGCGATCTGGCGCAGAGCCTGAGCGGCCAAAGGAAAGGCCTGTCGGCTGGAACGACGCCGTCGCTCGCCTGATCCGAAGCGGCCACCGTTACCCGGACATCCTGTGCTACACGCTCGGCCAGGTCAACGCTTTCCTCGCCGCCGACAGCCGCCTCGAGCACGAGCGCCTGGCCACCCAGCTTGCGGTCATGACCACGGCCGCCCAGGGCAGTCGTGAGGGTATCCGGCAGTTGGAGGCCGAACTCCATCAGGCCATGTCTGGGAATGCGCGATGAAGATCAACCTGGTTGCAGAGGGCCTGCTGGACCGGCGCCGTTTCAAGGCCTGGCAGGCCGATACCCATCAGGCCATCCGTGCGGCAGTCGGGCGCGCGATGCGGGACAGCGGCAAAGGCATGGTCGAGCAGGTGCGCAGCGACATGCGCGCAAGGTTCCGATCGGCCAGTCCCAAGTTCCTGCGCTCTATGCACGCCAAGGTGTTTGAGCGCAAAGCCAATGTGCTCCCGGCCCTCTACATCGGCTCGAAAGTGCCGTGGTTGGGTGTCCATGAGCAAGGCGCGGTGATCCGGGGGCGCATGTTGATCCCGCTGTTGCCTCAATACCGGCGCATCGGTCGCAAGGCCTTTGCACGGGTGATCGATGCGCTGATGCGTTCGGGCAATGCCTGGTTCGTGGAGAAGAACGGTCAGCAGATCCTGATGGCCGAGAACCTTGCCGAGAACGCCCGCGCACTCACGCGTTTTCGCAGAGCCGAGCGCGAGCGCAGCGGCGCAAAGCGCCTGCGGCGGAGCCAGGAAATTCCGATCGCCGTGCTGGTGCGGCGTGTGACTTTAAAAAAACGTTTCGACCTCAACCGATCGGTGCGGGTCGAGCTTCCCCGCTTGACGGCGGCAATTCGCAAGGCAATGACCAGGGTTTGAACGATGGCGACCAATCGCGCCCAAATTCTCATCACCGCAGTCGATGAGACAAGACGGGCTTTTCAGTCGATCAATGGCAGCCTCTCGCAACTGCGCGACCAAGCAGGGCAGGTCGGCGCTGTCCTCTCGCGCATCGGCGGCGCCATCGGAGTCGGGCTTGGCGTGCGCGAACTGGTGGAAGTCGCTGACCAGTACAAGAACCTTCAGGCCCGACTCAAGCTCGCCGTCACCACCCAAGAGGAATTCAACCGCGCCGATGCGGCGCTCTTTGAGATTGCCCAGCGCAACCGCGCGCCATTGGCAGAAACCGTCACCCTGTACGCGCGTTTGGCGCCTTCTGTGCAGGCCCTGGGTCGTTCTCAGGCAGAAGTGCTCGCTGCAACCGATGCCATTGGCCAAGCGGTTTCGCTTTCTGGCGCATCCAGCGAGGCGGCAGCGGCCGCACTGCTGCAGTTGGGGCAGGCCTTCGCCTCAGGCCAACTGCGTGGCGAAGAGTTCAACTCCGTTATCGAGCAGACGCCCCGACTGGCGCAAGCGATCGCCGACGGCTTGGGTGTGCCGCTGGGCTCTTTGCGGGCCCTGGCGCAAGAAGGCAAGATCACTTCGGCGGCAGTTCTTGACGCCTTGCTTAAGCAGCGTGGGCGCCTTGCCGAGGAGTACGCAAGCCTGCCCGATACGGTCTCGGGCGCGCTCACCCGTTTGAAGAACGCCTTCCAGCGTTCATTTGGCGAGAGGGATGCCAATTCAGGACTGACCGCTGGTCTTGCACAGGCCCTTCAACTGGTCGCTCAGAATCTGGAACTGCTGATCGATCTGGCCGGTGTTGTGCTGGTCGCAGCCTTCGGACGGATGGCAGCGGCCTTTGCCAGCAGTGTTGCCGCTGCCCGCGCGGAGGCAGCGGCGCGGCTTGCCAATCTGCGTACGCTGCAAGCCGAGGCTGTGGCTCGGGTGCGCGTGGCCGATGCCGCATTGGCGCAGGCTCGCGCCCAAGGCCTGGCCACCAGCGCCCTGATCACCGACGCGGCCAAAGCCCGGCTTCAAGCCACTGCGGCCAGCGCTGCCGTGACACAAGTTGTCGCTTCCACATCTCTGCTGGGGCGTGCGGCGGGGATACTGCGTGGGGCGCTGGCGCTCCTGGGTGGCCCCATCGGCTTGATCGTGACTTCGGTCACTCTGCTGGCGGGCGTGCTTTATTCGGCCCGCAATGCGGTGGTCGAGTTCGGTGGCAATACCGCTTCGATACGGCAGATCGTTGTTGCCACATGGGATCTGGTGGTCGAGAAGGTGGCTGATGTGATCAGCGCCCTGGGGCGGCTGGTCGCTGCCAATAACCTCTCCTGGAGCCGCGTTCGAGAGGTCATGGTCAGCGCACTCACAACCATCGGTGCGGTGATCCGCACGGTGGTCAATGCGGTTATCGGTGCCTTCAATGCGGTTGGTAGCGTTGGTGGGGTCACAGCGGCTTTCCTGGTTGAGCGCTTTAGAAACGCCTTCTCCGACATTGGGGATCTGGCGCAGGCCTTGGGCCAGGATGTGGCTGCAGCTTTCAGTGGCGACTTTTCAATGCAGTCGCTGCGAACCGTTCTCGGTCGCCGACTGGGTGAGATGCGCGACTTCGGCAAGGAACTGCAGGAAACGATGCGCGAGGCCGTCACCCGAGACTATGTTGGGGAAGCGGCCCAGGCCATTGCCGGCCGTATCCGGCCGGAGCAAAACCAGCCCGGTGTGTTTGGCAGGCCGCAACCACCGGCCAAGCCAACGCCAGACAAGGGCCTCGAGGCTGCCCAGCTGACTCTCGTGCAGGCGAAGGCCGATGCGGAGTTCAAAATCCTCAAGGATGCATTGGATCGCCTGGGGCGTGAACTCGATGCCTCGCTCGAAGATCGACTGATCTCCCTGAAGGATTACTACGCGGCCAAGACCCGCATCGAACAGCAAGAGATCGATGTAGAAATCCAGCGTGCGCAGTTGTCGCTTGCCCAGCAGCAACGCTTGGTCAAGACTGGTAAGGACGAACCTGCACGCATCAAGGCCAAGGCCGAAGTTGCCAAGATCGAGGCGGACCTGATTGTCCTCAACAACAAGAGAGCCGACGCTGAGGTTGCCAATGCCCGCAAAGCGGTCCAGGCCGAGCGTGAGTTGCGCGAGGAACTCGCCAAAGTCCGCAGCGAACTGCTCGATCTCACTGGAGCCGCGACCAGCCAGGATCGCCGCGCAGCGATTGAGAGGCAGTACCAAAGCCTGATGGCACGTCTGCGCGCGGAGGGCGACACCGAGGGGGCGGCCACCGTCGGCCGGCTGATCGACGTCAAAGCGGCGTCCGCCGATTTGGCCGAGTACGAGCGACAGTTTGGCGATGCGCTATCGCGCATGCGTGCGTCAGAGGTTTCGATCAACCTGCAGCGCCAATCGGGGCTGCTCACGGAATCTCAGGCCCGCCAGCAGATCATCTCGCTGCACCGCCAAACTGGCCAAGCACTTGATGAACTGCTTCCTCAATTGGAGGCTGCAGCCTCAGCCATTGGCCCAGAAGCGGTCGCTCGCGTGCAAGCTTGGAAGAACGAGATCGCGCAGGTGAAGTTGGTCGTCGAGGATGTGGCCGTGGCCATCGACGGTGCGGTGCAGGACGGTTTCGCTCAAATGTTCCAGGACATTGGCAATGGCGCCAAGTCGGCCAAGGAAGCGTTCGCAGATTTCGGGCGGTCTGTTTTGCAGACGATCAACCGCATCGCCTCGCAGAAACTGGCCGAAGCGCTTTTCGGCAGCCTGATGGGCGGCGGCGCAGCAGGCGGCGCACCAGGCAGTGCTGGCGGACTGGGCGCGTTGATCTCATCGATTTTCGGCTTCGCCTCGGGCGGCTACGTGAGTGGCCCTGGCACCTCGACCAGCGATTCCATCCCGGCGCGGCTATCCCATGGCGAGTACGTGGTCAATGCCCGTGCGGTGAGCCGCCTTGGTGTGTCGTTTCTGGACGCCATCAACGGTTTGTCTGCCGGGCCCCGTGTCTCGGCTGGTCGTTTAGCTTTTGCCGCTGGTGGCTTGGTGCCCGACACCCCAGCGCAGGCGGTAGTGGGCCAGAACATCCGGATTGTCAACGTGATCGACCCAGCAATGGCAGCCGACTTCCTCAACAGCAGCGCAGGCGAGCGCACGGTGATGAACCTCATCCAACGCAATGCCGCATCGGTGCGCAACATCCTGGGACGCTAAACATGGCTTGGACCTCTGGCACGGCAACCAATGCCGCCGACCTCTTCAACAAACTGATCACGTTTTTGACCACGGACGCGAGCCTGGTCGCGGGCGGGGAAGCATGGACCGTGCTTCGCCGAAGCACTTTCACAGCCGATGCGAAACGGGATCTTGCCGAACTGCGCGGTCCGGGCTCCTCGGCGGGCGATGCGATCTACGTGCAGGTCTGCCTGTTCGCCGACGCGGCAGCACCTGCCTATTCGATTCGGGTTTTGGGCTCGCAATCCTGGCAAAGCAGCATTCCTGTCATCAATCCAGAATCTCAGCCCGGGAGCTTGCAAGCAGGTGCCGGATCGCTGAATGTCCTGCCTCGAATGCCGGTGTTCAACAGCGCGATCAGCTACTGGTTCGTTGCCAACGGGCGGCGCTTCATCGTCGTGGCGAAATCCTCGGCGTATTGGGGCTCGCTTTACGCCGGGTTTTTTCTGCCCTATGGCACACCGTCGCAGTATCCCTATCCACTGTTCATCGGTGCCAACACCTCGCGTGGCGACAACTACCAGAGCTCTGATCTCGACATTGCGGGCAGCGCCTTTTGGCGCAACGACGGGGAATACGCCAGCTACAGCGCAGCAATTTTGCAGCCTAGCGGAGGTTGGATCGGCACCAACCGCTTTGATACGACCTACAGCGGCCGTACCTGGCCCTGGGCTTTGTCCTTGGAAAGCAGAAAGATCAGTGTCGGGCGTTTTGAGCTCGTGTCGTTGACGCAGTTGCCCAACGGAGCGAGCCCGTTGCTGCCGGCCGTTCTCTACGACTGCGCAAATTCTCGTCCCTTCTCTATCTGGGGCGAACTGCAAGGTGTATTTGCTGTGCCAGGTTTCGGGGTTGCCGCAGGCGATACCGTGACTGTGGCGGGTAAATCCCACCTGGTCGTCCAGGCGGCAACTTCCACCAATGCGGCTCGTTTTGCCGCCATCCAATTGGCTTGAGGTAATTCAATGGCTTACATCACTGGCGCGTCGGCGGATCTCAACACACTGCTGACCGCCATCAAGAATTTCGCAGTGGCCAATGGTTGGACGGCGAATGCCACCGACACCTTCACGCTCACTTTCCCAACTTACCCCTCCAACGGCAACGCGACTCACGTCGGCACGATGTCGATGGTTTCCTCGGTCAGCGGCTCCGATGCTTACAAAAACCAGTCGGAAACGAGTCTGACCTCGAACCGCATCGTACTGACCAAGAACGGCGTGTCGTACCAACTGTTCGCGGTGAACAAGAAACTCTACAAGAACGGCGTCAACGGCACCTACTCATGTCTTGAGGCTTGGGTCTGTGATGGCTTTACCGCTGGGGTGGCCGCCAACCTGCAGACCAACAACCGCAAGTTCGTGATGGTCGGCCCGATGGCAACTTCACTCTATGCCTACCACCTGTTCTCGAACGGCGACTTCGTCCATGTGGTGATCGAGGAAACACCGGGCAGGTTTCGGCACCTGTCGTTCGGCTTCATTAATAAATATGGCGCCTTTGCCGGAGGGCAGTATCTGACAGCAGGTTGCCCTATCGAGTCGTTCACGACGACGCCCAATGCATTCAACAGCGTCAATCATACGATTCCGTTTGGCGCCAACGGGCAAGGGCCATCACGCGTATCGCTCGCGACTTACGGCTACCCGGGCACCTACGTGCGTGCTGACATCGACGGTTGGACGGTCGGCTGGCGCCTCTTGACCACCGGCTACTGGGATACGGCCAACCTCGATGTTTGCGGCTGCGCAAGCTATGCGAATGTGACGAACAACCGCGCGGGCTATATCTCTGGTGGGCCTCAGGTGACCTTGCATACCCTGGCGCACGATCTGGCTTACCACTGCTCCCCACAAAGCTACAACGGTCTGGCGCCGATGTTGCCGTGCTATGCAGGCGTCAATCGCACGCCTTACATCGGCACCTGGACGTTGCTGGGTGAATTCCCCGATGTGCGCTTTCTGAACATCTCGAATTTCAACCCAGGAGATGAGCTGGTCCTCGGTACCGAAGTGTGGAAAATCTTTCCGCTGTGGAACAAGGCCTACACGCTCGGTGCGGAACCGATCAGCTACGACTACGGCCTGGCCTACCGCAAGGTGGTGTAAATGCCCAACTTTGCTGGAGCCTCCACGTCAAAAATTCTGGGCGGTGCAGCAGCCGCCGGGCTGAACAGCCTTTGGGACGGTGGGCGACCTGCGTTCTATGAACCTACAACGGTCATCGCGGCCATCGCTGGTGCGTTCGGTGGCCTCGTCAGCGGCCAACCCTCGCCAGAGGCGCTGATTGCGCGAGTTGGTGAACACTGCGGTGCATTTTCAGACGACTTCTACTTCCGGATCTACCTGCAGCCCACCAGGATCGAGTTCGGCAATCTCGTCATCCCCACCACCCGTAACGTCGAAGTCTGGAATGCGTTCCCAGATCCGGTCACGATTTTCCAGCTCGATGGTGACACTGCGGGCTTGTCCTTGGGGTTCTTCCCGCCAACAAGGATGCGGGGGCTCGAGGACATCTTCTACGAGGTCACAGCCACGCTCGATGGTCCAAGCTTCGTCGATACGGTTCTGACGCTGCATTTCTCGGCTGGCGGGGCAAGGGATCTGGCGATCAGCTATGGGCGCGTGCTGGTCATGGGCCTGCTGCACGATTGGCAAGGCGGCTTCACCGAACGGTTGGAGTGGCTCACGGATGTGCTTACGATGCGCAACGGCGGTGAGCAGCGGGTGCGTCTGCGTGCCGAGCCCCGGCGCTCCTTCGAGTTCGATGTGCTGGAGTACGGCAATGGAGGACAGTTGGACCTCTTGATGAACGTCTGGCAGTCGCGCGTGTATGCCGTGCCGGTATGGACCGACAAGGCTTGGCTTACAGCCCCCATCTTTCCTGGTGACACGGTTCTGGCCGTCCATACCCCGGACCTGGACTATTACCCAGATGGCCTGGCCATCGTCGGCTCAAGCACTGGCGCGACCGAGGCCCTGGAGGTCAAGTCGCTGACGGCTGAAACGATCACGCTCAAGCGCCCGGCTCTGGGAAACTGGCCCGCAGGCTCATGGATCGCACCGGCCCGACTGGGACGTTTACCTGCCCAGCAGACCGTCACCCGACCAACGGCGGCAATCTCCCTGGCCAAGCTCCGATTTGATCTGGAGGACCTGGCTTTGTCAGTGGCGGCGACCAGTTCGCCGATCCAGTACCGAGGCTATGACACGCTGCTGCAGCATCCAAATCGGGTCGAGGATGTGAGCATCGACTATCAGCGGCTCATCGATGTGTTCGATGCCCAGACCGGTGCGCCAGCGGTGATCGACATGCCGAACCGATCCTTCATCGTGCGTCGCCACCAGTACCTTTTGCGTGATCGTGCACAACTGACAACCATGCGAGGCTGGCTTGCCGCTCGTGCAGGTCGGCAAGTTCCGTTTTGGGTGCCGACCTGGGAGCGTGGTCTCGAAGTTGCCCAGCCCTTCACCTCCGATGCAACGGAAATCCTGGTGCAGGCCCGGGGATTTGCCACCTACTACCAGGCCATGCCAGGCCGCCAGGACGTGGCCTTTTTGCACAACGACGGCACCTGGTTGTTCAGGCGAATCACCGCCTTCGAGTTTGTGGACGGGGTCGTCGAGCGAATGCGGATTGACGCCTCGCTTGGCGTGGCCTGCGTGCCTTCAGATTTACGGATCGTTTGCTTCCTTGAATTGGCAAGGCTGGAGAGCGATGCCGTGGAATTCTTCTTTGAGACGGACCGTCTGGTTCGGGTGACTTTACCTATACGGAGCATCAACGGATGACTTATCAGAGCCTGGAGGCCAGTGTTCATTCAGGGCAACCCGTTGAGTTGTACCGGTTTGCACTGGGCGCAAGCGTTTGGCGCTACACCTCGGCGCGCGATACGGTGACCTACAACGGTGAGCATTACGTTGCGGCGCCGATCAGGCGCTCGGAAATTGAGCAAACGCAGGAATTTGGACGCGCCATGCTCAATCTCCAAGCAGCGCTTGACATTGGTGTGGTGCAGTCCTTCATCGTGACCCCGCCCGATGGCGTCTTGTCACTGACCATTTTTCGTCAGCACCTGTCTGACCCGGGTGAGGAATTCATCACCTGGTGGAAAGGGCGCGTTGTATCGGTGGTGTTCAGTGGCATATCGGTGCAGATGCGCTGCGAGCCGATTTTCACGACGCTCAAACGTTCAGGGCGGCGCGCCAACTACCAGATCAACTGCCGTCACCCGCTGTACCACGGTGGCTGCAAGGTCAACGCGGCCGATTATAAAACCGCTGGCACCATCGAGAGCGTGGCGGGGCTGGATGTGGCAGCAGCCGTCTTGTTGCCCATGCCCACCGGTTGGTTCGTCGGCGGAAGGCTTGTGGCCGCCGGGGCGCAACGCATGATTGTTGCCAATTCTGGCGGTGCGGTCACTCTTTCCGCACCGATTGCGGAACTCAAGCCTGGCGACGCCTTTGAAGCCTATCCGGGTTGCGACCACACGCTCGCCACCTGCGCTGCCAAGTTCGGCAATCAAATCAACTACGGCGGCTTTCCATACATTCCTGTCAAAAATCCCTTCACCGGGGATGCCATCGTTTGAGGACACCCCATGTGGCAATACCTAATCGTGTGGGTGGTCACGACCGTCCTGTCGTCGCTGCTCGCACCCAAACCCAAGACCACGACACCACAACCCGGCGATGTCGATGCGCCGATTGCTGCAACCGACAGTCCCATTCCGGTGTTGTTCGGCACCCGCATGATCAAGCAGCCCAACTGCGTCTGGTTCGGTGATGTCCGGACCACGCCCATCAAGAGCAGTGGGGGTGGTAAAAAATGACCGAACAGAGCAAAGACACCCAGATCGTTAACCAGATCGTCACCCACCTCGATGCCAAGGCGATGGGCTATTGCAATGCAGGCCTGCGCCGTTGGTTCCCGCGCGACGGTGTGACTTTCGAGGATTTTCGGCAAGCGGGTGTGACCATAGATTGGCTTCGAGCCACTGGGGACGCAATGGCCATTCGGCTGGCAGACCACATTGAGCAACAGGCCCATTCGGTAACGCGTGAAGGAGCCAAAGCATGAGTGGCGGTGGCAAAGGCAGCAAAAGCGTCACCGTTGGCTATCGCTACTACGCTGGAATGCATTTGGCCTTGTGCCATGGCCCGGTCGATTCGCTCAACAAGATCGTTGTTGGCGAGCGCACGGCGTGGACGGGGTCGATCAATTCCAGTGGTCAGATTTCCATCAATCAGCCTGAGCTTTTCGGGGGTGATCAGCGTGAAGGGGGCGTGGATGGCCTGGTTGATCTGGTGATGGGCAACGCGGCCGATGGTCAAAACGACTACCTGCTGGCCAAACTGGGCGCCAATGTGCCAGCCTTTCGGGGCGTGGTGTCGCTGGTGCTGCGCCAGCCGCAACTCTCAGCGATGAACCCCTACATCAAGCCCTGGAGTGCGGAACTCACGCGGATCATCCGGCGCTCGGACGGCTCGCCCCAGTGGTATTCCGACAAGGCGGCCATCGCTGGCGACATGAACCCGGCGCACATCATTTACGAGTGCCTAACCGACCGAACATGGGGGCGGGGCTACAGCTCGGCAGAGATTGACGACGCATCGTTTCGCACTGCTGCCGACGCGCTGTACGCAGAGAACTTTGGCCTGTCTATTCTGTGGGACCAGCAGCAGGACATCGAAGCCTTCATCGAGCGCATCCTCCAGCATATCGACGGCTCAATTTACGTGAGCCCTCGCACGGGCTTGTTCACGCTCAAACTCACCCGCGATGACTACGACCTGTCAGACTTGCTGGAGCTCAATGAGGCTCATGTGATCCAACTCGAGTCCTTTGAGCGCACCATGCCCGAGGAGTTGGCCAATCAGGTCACGCTGTCCTATCACGATCGCACCACCGACAAGAGTGTGTCGATTTCGGTGCAGGACATCGCCGGTATTGAAAGATCCTTGGGTGAAATCAAGGACGCCAAGGTCAGCTACGAGGGCGTGGCCAACGGCGCTTTGGCCGCGCGCCTGGCGATGCGGGATCTGCGGCAGCTGTCGTCCACTTTGGCGAAGATCACGCTGGTGGCCAACCGCACGGCCGCCAGCCTCAACATCGGCGACGTATTCCGATTCTCCTGGCCTGAGCTGCGGATCGAGCAGTTGATCTTGCGAGTAGCGCAGATCAGTTACGGGACGCTGGCCGATGGCCGAGTACGGATTACCTGCGTTGAGGATGTGTTCGGCCTGCCCGATGCCGTTTATCTGGCGCCCGTCGAGAGTGGCTGGGTCGATCCACGGCAAGCGCCCATCGCGGCGAATTTCGTGTCGGTGAGCGAACTACCGTACTGGACGATTGTTCAGGAGATGACGGGCGAGTCGGCCGCCGCCCAGGCCGAGATTGATCCGAACGGCGGGTTCCTGTCCGTCTCGACCGTTCGACCATCGGATGCAGCGATCAACTACGCGGTGCTGACCCGGCAGGGATCGACGGCCTTCGAGAAGATTGGGGTCGGTGACTTCATCCCGTCTTGCGTGCTGGCAAACGACATCGGACAAACCAACACGGTGCTGAACGTGCTCTACGGTGTCGATCTGGATCTGGTCACGCTCAATACCTACGCTCAGGTCGGCACCGAGCTGGTCGCCGTAAAAGCGGTCAATGTGGCCGCCGGCACGGTAACGGTGGATCGGGGCGTGCTGGACACGGTGCCGGCAAAGCATTCAGCAGGTGCCCGGCTTTACTTCGTCGAGGACGGGCAGTTCTACAACACGAGCCAGTACCTGAGCGGGGAAACGGTGCAGGCCAAGGTGCTGCCTGCCACCGGGATGGGCGTTCTGGCAGAGGCGTCGGCGCCGACGATCAGCTACACGTTCGCCAAGCGACAGATCCGGCCCTATCCACCCGGCAAGTTCAGGGTCAATAACCTGGACTACAGCGTTAGCTACATCACCGGGGAGGTGACGGTCAGTTGGGCGCATCGCAGCCGGGTGTTGCAGACCGCCTATCTGGTGACGCAGGGGGAATCGAATATCGGACCGGAACCCGGCACGACCTACACCGTGCGGATCTACGGCGAGGCCGGCACGCTCAAGCACCTTGAGGCGGGACTGACCGGCACGAGCTGGACCTATCCGATGGCCGCCGAGATTTCCGAGAGCGGCCTGAGTCGGCCGAACGAGAAACTCACCGTCAAAGTCGAGGCAGTACGCGACGGCCACACCAGTTGGCAGACCCAACAAATCGACATCCCCGAATGCCGGGGCTACGGGATGTTCTATGGGGCAAGTTATGGGGAATGACCCCACCAAAATCCAATGGGGAGAATGACATGGCAGCACTGCAAGGCCCAAACCTGGGCGTGAACTACGGCTGGACCGCCCGAGAGTCGGGGTGGAACACCGGAATGGATACCAACCTGAAGCTGCTGGACGCCGTGCTGCAGTTGTCGGTGAAGTCGCGGACGCAAGCCACGCCGCCGACCACGCCAACGAACGGTGACCGGTACATCGTGGCACCCAGCCCCACCGGGGCCTGGGTCGGAAAAGCCGGCCAGATCGCCGTGCGCATTGAGGCGGGATGGTCGTTCTACGCCCCGAAGATCGGCTGGACCTGCTTCATCGAGGACGAGAGCGTGGTTTCGGCCTACAAGGCCACCGGCTGGAGTGCTGGCATCGCCATCTGATTTCTACCGACCGTATCCACCCCAAACCCGCCCACGAGGCGGGTTTCGCATTTTGGAGAACTGCAATGACTGAACCCGAACAACAACCCGTCGCCCTTGTGGAAAACATGCTCTTGCTGCGCCGGGAGGACTTCGACGATCTGCTCGACCGTGCCGCCGAACGTGGTGCCGAGCGTTGTCTCGCCCATCTTGGCCTAGAAAACGGCCACGCCGCCCGCGACATCCGTGAGCTGCGCGATCTTCTGGACGCGTGGCGTGATGCCCGTCGGACGGCTTGGCAAACGACCATCAAGGTCGCCACCACCGGCATCCTGGCCGCATTGCTGGTCGGCGCCGCCATCAAACTCAAGCTGATGGGAGGCCCCCAATGATCGAGACCTTACTCGGTGGCCTCCTGGGTGGGGTCTTCCGTCTTGCGCCCGAAATCCTCAAATGGCTCGACCGCCGGGGCGAACGGGGCCACGAATTAGCGATGCAGGACAAGGCGCTGGAGTTCGAGAAGCTGCGCAGCGCGCAGCGTATGGCCGAAATCGGCGCGAGCGCCGACGCGGCCTGGAACGTCGGAGCCATCGATGCGCTGCGCGACGCCGTCCGCACCCAAGGCGAGAAGACCGGCGTGCGCTGGGCCGACGCGCTCTCAACCAGCGTGCGTCCAGTGATCACCTACTGGTTCATGGCCCTGTACTGCGCTGCCAAGACGGCGGCATTTGTGGCTGCCGTGACCGCTGGCGCTGGCTGGGGCACAGCCATCCTGCATGCCTGGACGGAAGCCGATCAGGCGCTGTGGGCCGGGGTGCTGAACTTCTGGTTCCTCGGGCGCGTGTTCGACCGGGTGCGCTCGTGACCTGGGTGCCTAAAACGGCCATCGAGCTGGCCAAGCGCTTTGAGGGCTTTCACCGGGTGCCGAGGGCCGATCCTGGACGCGCCCACCCCTACATCTGCCCAGCGGGCTATTGGACGATTGGCTACGGTCATCTGTGTGAGCCGAAGCACCCGCCGATCACCGAGGCCGAAGCCGAGGTCTATCTGGCGCACGACCTACAAACGGCGCTCGCCGCGACGCTGCGCTACTGCCCGGTGTTGGTCACAGAGCCTGAGGGGCGACTTTCGGCCATCGTGGACTTCACCTTCAACCTTGGCGCAGGGCGGCTGCAGGCGTCGACGCTACGGCGGCGCATCAACCAGCGCGATTGGACTGCTACCGCGAGTGAACTGCGGCGATGGGTCTACGGCGGGGGAAAAGTGCTGCCAGGACTCGTCACGCGGCGGGAGGCTGAGGCCGCTTGGCTGCTTTGCAACGCGTGATTGCAGAAGAGCTTGACGCCGCGCGACAGCGGATTGCTGCAGGCGAATAGTGCCGCCTCGACCTGATGCGGGTTGAGGTCAACTTGTGAGTCGACAAGGGTAGATGCGAGTGATTCGACCGTGTCGCCTGCCGCACGCCGCGTCAAAAGCCACGCGTAGTACAGGCTTTGATGTTGTGTCAAAAGCTGCTGCGATATCAACGGCGATCCTCCCTGTGTACCTGACCAGATGTGATTCGGTTGCAGACTTGGCGCACGGTCACTCTGCTTCCGGCTTCTTCTTGTTGATGCTCTCAGCGATCCAACTGTCCAGCTCTGAGCGGCGAAACCGCCAAGTGCCTCCAAGCTTGAACGCCGGAATCTCACCCTTTTGGGCAAGGCGATAAACCGTCCGCTTCCCGGCCTTGAGGTACGCGGCGACCTCTTCGAGCGTCAGGATCTCGCCATGTATATCAGTCATCGGGTCGCCTTCAGCTTTGGCCTGCAATGGAATCGGGTTGCCAAGTCTGGCCAATTCTCCCACATTCATGCGTCATCGACTAGGCCAGCGTCCGGGCTTAGGCCGGTGGCAGTAGGGGCGGGATCGAGGGGCAAGTGGCGGCGTAGCGCGCAGCGGGGTCGGCACGCTGCGAGGACCTCCGTGCCTAGGACGATGCAATTCGGGCGCGGACATCGCCCCCATCATGATGGCGCTGCGGACGGCGCGTACGACCGCCTGGTGCTCATGTCAGATCACGGGCAGCAGAAAACGCAGAACTTCGTGGCGTGGCTGAGCGCCAAATTCACGGGCACTACAGAGGTGCGGTACGCAAAACTGCGCAGCCCCACCGATTTCGAAGACATATACGTTGCATCCAACGGAGCGGTGTCTGCAGCGCTCTCCTTCTTCACCAGAACTGTCAGTCACTTTCCATGTGTGTCTGGGGCACGCAAATGAACGCACCGACTGTGACAGGGGGGGCATAACGGCCTACGATCTCAACGCCTACTTTTGATGCCATGCGATCCATGCACATGCCCAGCAAGGGGTGCTGCTTCCTTGTCTTGGCGGGAGGCGACCCACAGTTCGGTCAGAATTCCGCACTGACTGGCTTCCCGAGATTCGCGGCAGGTTTCTCGCAAAACTTTGAGTTGCCGTTGCAAGCTTTTGAGCTCTTTGATTCTGGTCTCGACGTGACCGATATGCTC
>JACCEA012270480.1_pt1 | contig 24280 bp, 34 predicted proteins | sample 7449851 | NCBI WGS metagenome assembly JACCEA01 (sample SAMN15323453, study PRJNA562643) | freshwater metagenome | isolation source: river surface water | place: USA:Blue River Watershed | collected 2017-08-18 | reverse complement strand
GGGAGTACACTGGCCCTGCCCATTCCTACATCGAGAATGGCGTCATACCTCCGGGAGGGGTGTGCGCTGGGTGAAAGTCAAGCTGTAGTCCCCACGTCTAAGTAACGAGGCGTTAAATGAATGTCTTTGAAGTGGCTGTAGGTAAACAGCCACTATTCAGCCTCACGAGAGGAGACAAACATTAAGGCCGCGTACCTGGTGACTGCGGTTGCCTTTGTCTACCCGTAGCAAAAGGAACAGATCACAGAGGCCATTGGCCTCTGTGATCTCTCTTCTTTTTCTTATCTCTCAATGTACACGTGAGTGTTGTATTCACCGTCGATATCGACGTTCTTATCACACAGTACCAAGCGCATGATATCGGTAAACGAATCATGCACGACGTTCTGATGACTGACCATGACGATCTGATCATGCGATGTTTGCTCAGTCAAACTACCGAGCAGTACCGCAGTACGCTGCTTATGCACGTTATCCATACGTACACCCCATTCATCAAAGAGGATAGGGTGCGTGCTTAACTGTAAGCATTGCATACCCGCTTCACGAAACGCCAAGTCAATGATTTCTTTTTGTCCTGAACTGCATACGGATACATCCTCAGGAGACTCATGTAACGTACGTACGGGAAACAGATAGTCTAACTCCACACCGCTGTCACTGAGTAAGCATGGTGTAATCGTCAGTGGGTCTACCCACAGCTTACTGATGCTGTAGTTCATCTCGTCTACAAAATGCTGAATGAACCCCAACATCCCTTCAGCGATGACGCCGTCTACAGGAGATAGCGCCTTCATTAGCGTTAAGTGATCCAGTGTGGTCTCTTCTTCTTTCCTTAACTCTCTAGTGACTTGTAAGATGTTCTCAGCGTTGTTTCTAGCAGCATTGACTGCGTTAAAGATTTCACTACGCTTTTTATTCAAGTGACTCAGATGTGCATTGACGATATCCGCTGCGAGTGACTCCTGCAGTTCATGATGCAATCGCTCTAATGCGACATGACTGTCTTCTAACTCCTTTGCATCCTGTAAGCGCTTACTGAGCGTCTTACCATACTCGATGTAGATGCGAATGACATCTAGCGCATGAGCTAAGCGAGCATGTGCGGTATTGAGTTCAGCATCGACATCTGTGACACGCTGTCTATACTCAGCTTCACGTGTCGCATCCATATCGGAGTGTAGATCTAACTGACGCTGTACATGACTGCGTCGTGTGTGGCAATCGATGTACTGATGGCGCACACCCACATCACGTACAAGTACAGTCAAAGCGCGTGACGCCTTAGTGGGTTGAGTGAGACTGAGGTTATGATGTAACCACCACTTAGCGACGAGAGGAATGGCCTTAATGAGGGTCGCTACGTGCTTGCGTTCCGCTAAATACGCTTCAGCTGCCATCAGAATAGGCTCCAATGCAGCGAGGTTTGATTCTAAGCTACTCTTTAGCTCATATGCGACTCCCAGTGCATCTTTTAAAGAATCGACGCTTACAGAGCCTTTAAATGGAAAGTGATACGTCCCACAGTTTGGGCATGTGACACCATCCTCAGACGCATGCGCTGCCTCATGATCGATCGCTGCTTGATACTCAGCGATCTCCTTATCGATTCGACTATCTTGACCTTTCAGTTCCTTCATCTGTAAGAGCAACTCATCATAACGAACTTTATCAAACTGATCGGCTTCATCATCAGTCAGCATCTGTAAGCTAGATTGTAACTGACTCACACTCTCAGTGAAATCGTCCAGATTAGGTAGCTGATCGATCTGACTCAGATACTCAGTATACTCACCGTCTTCTAAGGTACTCAGTACCTCATCGATCTGAGTCATCTGTACAGTCAATGCTTCCTTAGACTTAGAATCATAGCGTAGACCGCGCTTAAGCTTAGTGAGTTCGATATCTAACGTGGAGATCTGTTCGCGGATACCCTTCACCTCACCTTGTACACCCGCGATCTTTTCTTTCACCTTAGCGGGTGTATCCAGATCATCTTCTAGCTTCTCAAACCACCTGAGTAGGTTATTCACCCTACTACGATTCTCACGTGCAATCACTGACATCTCAGACTTGATTGTCTCTACATCACGCGTATCACGCTTGCGTAACTCAAACCAGTCAGCGAGTTCCTTATCAGTCTGTTCTAGCTCTTGCTCTAAACAAGCGATATCATGCTCGTCTAGCTTTTGGTTGTTTAACTCAACTAAGCGCTTAGTCAAGTGCTTCACGACAGCTTGATGCTCCTTATGACCATCCTTCACTCGCGTATACACCGCCATAGCGTAGTCGTATGACGCATTAGACATATCGTCAAACAACATACGACGTAGTGATGGTTTAGTCTCACTAAAGCTGATCTTACCTAGAATGAAGAGATCAAAGTACACTTGAGTGACACCCGTATAGCGTTTCACTAACTCACGCTGTTCTGTCTGTGTACCAGAGACATTAAGATTCACATCTCGGTTATCGTTCAGATAGACTTGATGAGGCTTACGCTGATTTGGGTAGGATGTAAACTCAATCACATCTCCGTTATCTAGCTTATACCAAATGGACTTCTGACCATTTGGACCGTAGAGGTTAGCATCTGGGGGTAAGCCAGATAGCTCTCGTAGGAAGTTAGACTTACCGCTACCGTTACTGCCTAGGATCAGGTGTTGACTTCCACTTAAGTCTACATCCAGCCGAGTAATGCCAGACATGTTCTTACGATCAATCAGTAGTAATCTGAGATACTGCATCTGTGTTCTCCTATGAGTATAACATGTTCACTCACCCTAAGGATACAGAACATGCCAGGGAATTATAGCAGTACCTTCAGACCGTTCTCTAAAGGCATTGCCACTGAGAACTTGGCACCAGGTAGTCGGATGTTATCGATTACGCTGGCTGAGATGTTTCCAGCACAGACAGGTGAAATCACCAGTCGGTTTGACAATGAGTCCACCACAGGGCAAAACGCCGATGGTACATCCTACGCTGCTAAGAGTAAGACATCCAGCAGCATCGTCGCCGAGTGGCTACCGTTTGGTAGTAACCGCATCACTGCGCCTAACATCAGACGTAATGAGGCTGTGCTGGTATGGGCTACAGCCGACCATGGTGAATACCGTTGGACAGCCCTAGGGGATCATGACGACTATCGAAACACAGAGATCGTCGTTTTTGGCTTCAGAGCAGCTAAAGACTACTCCAAGACACCAAACACCATGGACAGTATGTACTGCTTTGAAGTCAATACCGAACGTGGTCTCATCGCTGTATCTACGACCACCGATCGTAACGAGTACACACGTACCGCACTCGTCTGGGATACCATGGAAGGCACCTGGACCTACGAAGATGGCGTAGAGAACAAGTTCAGTTCAGATGCCAGAGAGAACATGATCTGGATGGAGAACGTCTACGGTAGTCAAGTCGGTATTCATAAAGGTAGAGCATGGATCAAAGCACCTGATATGGTGTCGATCATGTCACCCTACACCCAGATCGAAGGCGTACTCAATGTCGTTGGAGGTACGATCTCTAACGGTTATTCTGTCTCTGCTAACGCATGGATCGTACCTGATCGCTGAGGTATCAATGCGGAGCTAAACCGTATAACCACATGCCTCAGGAGCGATTATGTGTTACAATGTGCAAGATATCCGTAAGGATTTGGAGAAGGAACTGAACGCGCTTCAAGAGGAAATCTCTAAAGCCGGTGCTATGGCAACACTTGACGACCTGCAAGCAGCACAGCACAAGGCAATCTAGTTGCAATACCGCGTCATGGCCTTACTGGAAATGCAGCGTATCCATGATGATCAAGTGCGCGATGTTAAAGGACGCGCATTGATGATGTACGAATCATTGAAGCAGTATGATCGGAACGTTAAGGCTGCTAAGGGTAAATGACGGCAAACTGTCTACCGCCATGGGGCCGTACGGCCCCATGGCGCATATGACCCAAATGTAAGGGAATATCACTTAGATGCACTACCTGTTAAACTACTGGAGCATACTAAATGAGCCGCACTCCATGTCGAGGTTATCCCACATTGGCACCGCTATTATCGTAGGGCATCGTCGGGAGATCGGTCCAAAGTAAAGCGTGACTTAGACGATATGGTACGCTCAGCATATGCGATCTCCCGACGATGCATAATGGCTCAACCACTGAGAGAAAGAAAGAAGCAAATGACTGGTATCGACTACACTGAGATCTGGTGGAATGGCATCAAGACCATGGTGCCCACTCCCATGCGGTTTGGATGGAAGAAAGCCCTCTCCGTAGAAGAGGCTATGTTGAAGGTGGATCGTGCGCCCACCACAGCAGTAGCCTTTAAGGCAGCTATGGGTCGTTGGGGTGTCGTGTGTCCTGGTCGTACGACCACCATGATGCCTGATAACTACATTGGCGAAGTATGGACGTACGAGCTGCCCGATGAGGCCGTGGAGATGTTTCCATGCATCGTCTACATGCTCGCAGTGCAACTGAATAGCTAACCACATACCACGGTGCCCTGATGGGCACCGTGGTCACAATTAGGAGCAGTCATGGATTACGGAAATAAGTTCAATCTCTTCGATAACGAAGACGAAATCATCAAACTGCTCGACGACGCAGCAGCACGCACGGGATGCCAGGCAACCAACGAGAACATCCCTACGGCCCTCTACTATCATCCACTGGCACTCATCCCCAGCATTCTGGATTTGATCATCGCCGATAACGAAGTGTGTTTGTTTTTAGTACAGATTGATGGTGATCCACTTCTGCCTAGGTATTTGACTGACAAGTACTGTGATGACCTGCAATACATGCAGGTGTCCTACTTGCACTTGTTGAGAAAGATGAAGCCGTTAGAGCAACTCATGATGAAGGAACGTTTGATGGCCAATCACGTACCCATGTGGGACAGTAAGAAAGTCATGAAGTTTGTCATGCGCTATAGTGCTCGAAAGAGCGCTTAAAATAAATCTATCCACATATGTCTAAATTGAATCAGTGAAATGATTTACTGACTCATTTCGGAACATAGTTCCAGAAAGGACGTAGATGGAGTTCAAGACGTTTGCGGGTAAGGTCAGCAAATTGCTCGACCGACCCAATGCTCAAGGTCGCTTGCCCATAAGCGATCAGGAGCTCGCGGCCAGGGGCTGGACCCTGGCATCGCTGGAGTATCTCCAGCGCAAGTCCAGGATGGGTGGGCCACAGCTGATATTGGCCGTTCCAATCTGGACACGAGGGGACAAGTCCGTAGTCCCCTCGCGCTTGAAAGTACGGTCGTATTGGGAGCTGGCCACAGTTCCCACTCTCTTCGACCAATCCGCGAAGAATCGCGGATTGGTCTGGATCAGGACCGTTGCCAACCGTGAGGAGATCTTGGCTGAAGCCAGCCACTTCTTCCGGCATGCCAGGATCATCGGGACCAGCGTGTTCGATCCGTCGGACTACTGATCCTGGCACGTCCTCGTCACGACGTTAAACTGATGCCTTTTAGGTGGCTGTAGGGAAACAGCCATCAAACCCATTTCTCCGTGAAAGGAGAGTTGACATGTCCATTAAGGATAACCGGATTATCGTGGCGGCTACGTTAGTCGCTCAGGCGGCAACTTGGCTGGTGCTTTTCGTATCGCCTATCGCTGCCATGGAGCTGCTCGGTTACATTAGCCGAGACAGCCGCTTGTCGGCTATCAGCGAGTACATGGTGCTCACCGCTATGTACTCGTTCATCGCTGCAATTCTCATAGCCGCCGTGGTGGGTGGCTACGAGGGATACAAGTCCCGCAGGTAGCCACCACACCCTAGTCATGGTGTAAAACTGACTACCCTTTCGATCACTGTGGGATACAGTGGTCATCCCGTCATAGGAGAAAAATATGACAATTGCAGCATCCGTAGTAGCCGCGCTGCGCCATTGCAGCACGGATTACTGGCCGATTGCCGATGGCATCGGTCAGGGCTTCGACAACATCGAAGCCACCCTTCCTCCCAGCGCTGTCGGCTGGGCCATCCAACACATCAACAGCGCCGGGGCGTTTACCCCGGCGCATGCACGAAACCTCCTCATTGCGCTCCAGGCAATAGCCAAGGCGCAATGAGGAGGAGATCACAGGGGCCATTGGCCCCTGTGATTTCTTTTCTTTTTCTTATGTCTGACTGAGGATGTATGCTTCCAGGATGTTCAACTGTTCCTGCTGTGCTACCACACGCTCACGCAGTTGAGTTAACTCCACCAGCATGTTGTTACCAGCATCCTGTCTGATGACGTTTCGCTCAGCTTCGATCGTAATGTGCTCGATATCAGTCTTGTATTCCGATTCACCGATAGCAACCATCTCGATGTCATCAGCGTACACGCCTAACATCTGTCGAGTCAACTCACCTAGTGCTTCCAGATAGTGGTTATACGCGATGTTACTCCACATGGCTGGTAACTGTACTACGACGCTTACATTGACGTACTCCTCTCCTGATCCCTGTGGGATAGAGAGGATATACGACGTAGGCAAACTGTACTGATCTTCATTTTTACTGGAGAAGAGTACGATCGCTTCCTTGTTAGCGACATCACGTCGATAGTCTTCTACGGTTAGACCATACGGCTCGTAGTAGAGTGTATACGGCTCTTTACCATCGGCGATCAATGAGGCAAAGCTCGTCAGGGACAATACAGTCAGACTACGTGAGAAGAACTGATTGTTCGTAAATGGCGCAGCGACACTGAAGACTCCACTATCGCCTACATTCGGTGTCATAGTGAGTCCTCTCAGTTAAAGCCATTCATCTTTGCGTATACCAGAAACTTCAGTCGGTTATGAATACCGACTAGGTAGACCTTACCATTTCGTGTGAGCTTGCTGTACTTTCTGGGTACAGTTGCCCACTTAGTATGCTGTTCAGCGTAGTAGAGCAGATCAAAGATCATGTTTGACCACTTCTGCGTATCGATCGGCATGCGGTTAAAGTCAGGCGATGTCGCAGGCACTGGGATGTACTTTGGATACCAATCACGAATGGAATACTTCTCCTGTCTGGTCTCTGCATTGGCGATGCTATAAAGACCCAGGGGCTTATATGGGTGTACCCACGTCTCTGTACGGTTAGCCACCCACTGTGAGTCGTATTCAGCAGCGAGTGACACCATACGACCCACTGACTGCTTTACGTTAGTGACAGCAGAGTAGATGCCTCTGCCGTTTGTTTCCGTGGTCTCGATGGCGATGTTATCCCACATGGGCACAATGTAGAACTCACTACGTCGAAAGAGATCCGGTAGAATCTTGATCCACTCTTCACGCGTGTGGATGCTGTTGTTCAGAAAGTGATCAACGAATGCATCCTGAATATGGTCGATGTTATTACCAGCCGGACCATAGATGATCGCAGTGATGTAGACGTCTTCAGTATGCGCTGCATTCAACGGATCGTAGTACGTATACTTCTCCGTAATCACTACAGTCGGTGGGAATCCATCACGGATCTCCTGTACGCGTGCATCACGCCATACGAGATCATTCTCTTTCAAACGTTGTGCTACGATCGCACCATTGAGCCAGAAGTCATCCACTGGCTCCAGATGCGGCAGCACTTCAATTTCAAAGTCATCGTACTGTGCAGCAAACCACTCGTCACCGAACCACATCTTGACGTAGTCGGTACCCTTATAGACAAAGCCCACATACCACGGTAGAGTGACTTCACCATCACCGGCTAACTCACCGAAATCAATCTCAGTGATCTGTCTGCCATTAAACTCCATATTGAACTTGTAAATCAATTCATATAGCGTAGGTGCGGGATTGAGCCTGCCCTGGGCATATACCCACTCATACACCTCACGAATGAGGGCGTTATGCTCATCAGGCAGTACGACCTTTACGTCGTTTTCATCGTGACATGTGAATGTCACAGTAAACAGCGGAGAGTTCGCTTTAGGGTAGTACCCCAGTTCTTTAGCGAACGTCTTTGAATCTGGACTCAATTCTCCGAACATAGCCACGATGCCTCGTCCGGCATCGAACGCGTTGTTCACCTTGGCTGCGTTACCTACGAAGCCTTTCACTGTGAGGGAAGACATGTATGTCCTTAAAGTTGTTATTTCTCATGTTTCGGTATGCCTTAGTCCCGTTTATCCGGGAATGGGCGTTTGGCGGAAAGACCGTCATTGAAGCATTCCGGGAAAACCGCAAGTATACGATTTTCAAACTGTCATGGATACTCTTGGTAGTCTGTCTGGTGGTTGTCATGGCCTTCTGGATAATCGAGCATGTAATCATGGACAGTCCTGCTGATGTCAGATGCCGCACTACCACTGTCACACCCCCTTTGGATAACGTCGATGACACGATGCAATCTATCGACGCTTATCTGAAATGTAGAGAGAACGAAGGAGATTGCGATTGATTCGGACCATCCGCGCTATGCTGATTGCTGTCGTGTTAGTCAGCTGCACTGCATCCGTGAGTACATCACACCAGTACGTGTACTCACCTGTCACGACACGTACTATAGTCACTGATGAGGATCTCTATATCACCCCATCACCCCCACCCACTACAGCAGCGTCTACGATACTCTTTAAGGCGCCTAAGACCGCCTTAATGACGCTCTGTACCCCAGTAGCACAGATTACCTTACCGCCACTGAATGAGTACAGTAAGACAAAGTACGCGACCCATAAGGACGCGCTCAATGTCATTACAAACCACTTAGCTGAACTCAGAGCGATGATTCGTGGCTATAACGCTAAAGCCACTCAGGCATGTAAGCCGTATCGAGTGCTGGTAGATTAAGCCATCCACTACTGATATGTAAACACATATCACTACTGTGATGATAGGCATTCAGAACGGAGCCATATGGCAAAGAAAGACAAAGAAGTCAAGGAGATACCGGTAGACTATCGGATCGTCCTATACACCGATGGTGGATGTGTCCCTAACCCTGGTAATGCAGGGTATGGTGTGCATGGATATAGCTATCGTGAAACCGGTGTCAATATCAACCGCTTTCGCTTAACTAAGCGAGCGACAACCACCGGCTACGCCACCAGCGACGATGTCAAGGAAGAAGCCAGAGTCTATGCGCTAGACACACTCAGCGCTATGGGTATGGTCTCCCCAGGAGAGAAGTCCACTAACAACGCAGCTGAGCTGTTAGCGTTGGTAGTAGGCTTTCGTGAAGCACGTCAGTATCAGCCTAGCGATCGGGCTGGACGCCTCTTGAGCGTACATGTGTTGGCAGACTCAAAGTACGCTATTAGGCTCTTTGAGCTACTCTACAAGACAAAGAGAAAGAATGAGCGCTTATCTCTCTTGCAATTACCAAGAAGAGATGGCACTCAGATGCCAAATATTCAATTGGCGACTCAGCTCCTGCAAGAGATCGAAGCATTGGAAGCGCTAAACGTGGAACTCACCATTGGGTGGGTGAAAGGTCATAATGGAAACACCGGTAATGAGCAGGCTGATGTATTCGCTACTATGGGTGTACGACAGGCTACGCAGTACAGCAGTCGTTCTGCTTGGCTACATGCTGCGCTTAAGCAGCATCATGTTCGGTGGATGGATGCACGCGCTTTCTGGCGTGACCGTGATGGATATCCAGCTCTGGTGGACCATGTCAATGTGGTATACGCCAATGACCTGGAGGATTATGTCTCACGTACCTTACAGTTTGGTGGAGAAGAGTATCGCACTTACCTCCTCTCCACTGAAGCCAATGAGTTCAGGGCTGAGAAGAAAGCGCCGCCTATTAGCGGAGAATCCGACGATGAAGAAGTCGAGGAGGACGCTGCAACCTCTGAGTCGGAAGATGCCGGCGCAGGATATCCCAAGGTAGCGGGACGACTCGCACATCGTAAGGCGAACACGACGCGTGCATTAGTCCTCCTTAAGGATAACATGGCGCTAGTGGATTCGATGTGCGATATGTATCGACAGGATGCAATTAGTCGATACGTCATGAACGACATCATCCTCATCAAGCTGGCTAAACTTTACAGCGATGAGTTTCAAACAGGCTACTCAGTGATGGGTAATGACCTCATTGAGATGCATGACAATACCCTGAACCCAGCAGTGCATGATCTATCCAGGGTATCACTGGCGTACAAGGGTGACTATCTGACTGTTCATGTCAAACCTCAAAAGGTGAGCTTGTACATGTTGGATCAATATGTACAGATGCAGTACGATCTGTACGCGTTTCTCAATGGACATCATAGCGGCTTTAGCGGTGTAGAAGATATCAGCGCTCTATACTACACGGTAGATGAGAAAGGCAAAACCATTCTCAGACCGGATCGTAAAGTCGGCTTTAAACGACTCGATCATGAGCATAGCGCCGTGATGCGTGTCGAAGGCATGCCAGAAGAGGATACGACAGTCGTAGGTAAGATGGTGCTAGTCAATAGCATCCATCTGCCAGATCGCAATGCGCTCAAACGACTGGAAAGTCATAACCCTAAGATCACACTCATCAGTCGGCAGTTGGCTTATGTCAAGGACAACTTTGCCACGATGAACTTCTTTATTGTGATCCAAACGGATATTGGTTTTGGCATTTATGAAGCCGAAGCCTCTAACCTTGTACTCATCCCACTCACGAGGTAGTCCCACATGTTTAACCCTATCTGCCAACGTATGCGACGGGTCATTACGACCGCTGCGATTGCGTTTATCATCACGAAGAGTGATGATGAGTGGCGCACACTCATTCATCGGGTCAACGATGAGCGCCATATTGCGGATGACGAAGCCGCATTTACCCTGGGCTATTACCTCAGCAAATGGATCTTTCGTAAGTCATGCGCCGTCGTATGCCAGGTGGATCGCAGTGACTGGCGTAACCTGGTCTTAGCTGTGCTACCGCCGTATGCCAAGTACGAGAAACAGGTCATGCAGGACGATCTGCGCTGCATCCAAATGCTAGCACGTCCATGATCGATGCAGTGGCCCAATGGGCCACTGCATCGTGTACATCACTAACATTCCGTATTATTCTTTGCCCATCATCAGGAGTATATTCATGCCCACACCTCGTTATTTGAAACCCACCCCGTTTGGCTCATCCATGTTTGGCACATTGGCTGAAGCCATCACCCGGACGTCACCGAACATCTGCATCCACCTGATCAGTGATCGTACCAACGAGATCGCCAACCTGGAAGATGCCATCAACCCACGCTATCATGCGCTGGTGAGCTGGCCACTGGATAAGTACCTCTCTCCATTCATGCTGGAGCAAGAGACACGTGGTCAGTGGAGTGGTTACTACGATCCTGAAAACCACACGATCTACTCGGTTAGTGAACTCAAGAAGGAAGACCGTGATGGTATGTTGGATGTCACTGTGAATATCACCGACATCCGTCAGTTCATCTACGCCATTGTGCGGGGTGAAGCCATGCCGGTGTATGACATCTTTGCTACACCGAAGTCGTTCCTGGACATCCCCAACCCCCATTCTCAGTTCAACCGCCAGGAGGTCAAACGGCAGCTCATTGATCTCGTCCGTGAGTGTCATTCCATCGACGGTGCAATGAGGCGCTATACGGGCTCGCTAGATATGTTAGCGACCAAGATCAAACGCACCATCGAGTATTATCAGCGTCTGGATCACGTACGTAAGACGGATCCGTCATATGACCTCAGTACCGTACGTCCAGTCAGTTATGATGTACCGACCAACTCATACGAAGTCTACGAAGTGCTATCTATCTTCGTAGCCACATGGGCGCGTGCACATCTGGTGTTTCGCTATCTGGATAGCAAACGTAAAACGGAGTCCATGGCTGAGTCGTCTCGTATGGAGAACGAACTGATCTCCAGATGGTGGAATCAGGATAACAATCCGTACACCGATGAAGAACTCTTCGGCTTTGCAATGAAGAACCTGCTGATGCGCAGCTTTATTGTAGCGGGTCAAGTCACCGATATTCGTGGTGTCGGCTATAAGCCGGATATCCACTACACCATCGAAGACCTGGCTGAACTCACTGAAGCTATGCACTCCATCGTGAATGACCTGACATCGCGTATTGGCCGTATTCCGCCTAAGCGTGGTGACTATCGCGAACAGGCAACTAAGCTGTGTCGCGATATCGTATCTGCGACGATCTGATCATGCATATCCGCGTAGAAGAGAATGGCGAAGTCACGTATCGCCATATCGTGGAATTGCTGGATGAGTTTATCACACATCGTGAACGCAGTCTGGGATATAGCGATATCGTTATTGTGGGTGACGTGGCATTGCAGTGGTGGGATAAAGGTAGTGTCGATACCCTAAGCGGTAAGGTGGAGATCATCTACAGCGATGCTAAGCGACCTCCACCGAATCTGCCGTGGTTGTCAGCTACCAGAGCGACTGTACAGCCCAGGCATGTCGCTTATGTGGTGTTTATCTACTACGTGGCAGGCAGTCGTTATAAAAACGCACTGCCTATGCTAAAGCTGGGTGCACTGCGTAAGCTCTACACCACACCACCGCAATCTGCACAGCGTGCTCAGTATGCAGTCAGAACTGAAGTCCTGATGGAGCGTAAGCGTCAGCGTAAGTTAGCAGAGAAAGAAAAGACAGTGTGATATCCAGCAGGGGCGTACGCCCCTGCTGGAGTCATGTGCCAGATACCGGTGTCAAGTATGTGGTAATTGTCGACTGACACAGACTCAACTGTCTGGTCACTGAGTCTGCTTCTGCGGTGAGACTGAGAAGAAATTCACCAGCCTCTCTTGAAAGTTCGCTGTACGTGGTACCATCACTGCCGTGGGTGGTGGTGGTAGCACTTGCTGCATATTGGCCATTGGCATCCGTGCTACGGGTACCTGGGTCGTACATGCGCAACAAGCGAGCACGCAGATCCATGAGGTTCTTTTGATACTGGTCTTGAGCATCTTTTTCTTTCTCCTGATACGTCTTAGTCGCTTCAGCCAACGCAGTAGCTTTCTCTGCTTCAGCCTTGACTAGCGCATCACGTAACTTGACGATCTCAGCGTTAGCTGCTTTGAGTTCATCATTCTCTTTCTTGTTCCATGCAGACTCAGTAATCTGCACACCCATGTCATACTGATGCTTCCCAAACAACGCCAGTGAACTGGCCCAGATTACGGCCAGTACCAGACCGATGATGATGTTCTTAGACATATCTCACACCCCAACATAGTGGTCAATCGAATAATAACTAACGGCATATCACCATAGTGATCTACCCACTCAATATAAAATAGAGAGGACGTATGCTCACTGAATCTAAAGACAATACTACACTGCAGTTCCCTATGTGGGTGCCCGATGCGTCTAAGGCGACCTTCATCTTTCCAGAGAAGTATCGGCTGGATCACTTTGCACCGATCATGGACGAATTGGTATTTGCAGCACCTGCAGCTGCATTGCTGTCTACCGTGCAGTGCACGATCGGTCGATCGCTGTGCGACCTGGAGCATCATCTGGTCAAACCAGTCATTGACTTTTATCGGTCGATAACAGGTAAGATGGTCACACACGTCGATGTGCGCCAAGCAGCCTATCGCCACATCATGAAGGCATGTCCAGATCGTGTCAGTACGATCACCGTGACTGATCTGGATACCCATGAGTCTCAGGTCTGGACAGTGAACGTCATGGGCATTATCAGCGGTCCTGATCCAGTCAATTCACCACACGCTTTGGCTATCGTGACTCAAGTATCAGTAGCCACCTGGCTGACGTTTGATCCGTTAGCCGAACTGCGGTACACGTTTGACACTTGTGAGTCTGGCTTCAGACTCACAGTACGCCACAACCAACCTAAGGAACCGCGTCATGCGTAAATCGTTCAATGTCATTACCGAAGAAGTGAAGTTGGAGATGTATGAAGCCTATGGTGAAGTCAGCGACCGCACTTGGGCAGATATCAAGACCATCGCTCAGTACGTGCCTGGCAATGTGAAAGATGTCGACAAGAGTGCATTCTGCAGATCGATGCTCGGTGGGTCGTTTACCATCTGGACCGATACACCCCGCTTCGTGACGATGGAGGAGTTCGTCAGTGACAAGACGGATTCCGTGCCGCTGCGTGGTCTGTACTGCGGTTTCAACGCGCCTATCTCACTGGTAGGTAAGTTCACACCCGCGTTGGCGATGGATGCGTTGTATAGTCGTCACACCACCACAACGAATCTGAGTGTGTATGTCAGAACGAACATGATGGATAGAATCAACAATTATAAGGCAAGCGATGATGCGTATCGTGATGCTCGTGCGGTGCGCAACCTGATGAGTGTCATGAACATCTGCGTCGACGACCTCCTTGAACTGTACAGGAATGAGGATCTCCATGAGATCTTTGAACGCCATGGTGACGACATGGTGTCAGCTACTAATGAGGCGTGGGAGACGTATGTGAAGGGATGCCGTGAAAAGCATCGCTCTCCACGGTACGGTCAGATCGAATACGCTGAACGCGTTCTGAAGGAAGAGCTGCGCTACCGGCAGCTGAAGGCGCAGCTATTGAAATCCATCAAAGAACTGTCGGTGTAATTAGTATCACCGGCAGTATTTAAAAGATACAGGGTATATACCCTGTATCTTTTATTATTCATTAGGAGTATATTAACATCATGAACTATTTATATCACTACAGCGTTAAAGCACATGATCCGCTTAAAACAAAAGAAGCTCAGGGATTTGTATTAAGTCCGGAGGATGCTAAATATGAAAGCGATCGAGCTAAATTAACTTATTATCCTGATATATACAGCAGGCATATTTCTTTATTCATTGATCCAGTGCCGTTAAATATCCCTGAGCTGTTCGATCATAAGCACGGGATGTGGAAATCTGGAGTCACACTGTACAAGCACTACGTTGAAGTCTCCAAAGAGATGGACGCTGGTGGTCCAATCAAGTTCATTTTAGCTGAGGCCCCATGGAAACGTGAGCTAATGACTGGAGTGAACTTTGATAATACCAAAGAGTATCACGCGTTTCTCATGCGTTACGCGGCTAAGCGTGCGCAATTAGGCGAACAGAGTAGTGGTGTCACTGATCTGAATAAAGTCGTGGATAAATATAAAGGACACTGTAACCAGCATTTTGGTGCATATAGAAACGATGAGGATTATGAAACTATGATTCTACCAAGATATGCAGCGTATGTACCACATTTAATGGTGTATCCTGCAAATGGTGAATTAGCCGTAAGTAAGATTGAGAGAATCAAACTCAAATAAACACATATCACTAAAGTGAATACAGGAGAGATAATCATGTTCTATTTAGACCCAGGGCTGTTCAATGAGTTCAATAAGCGTTTCACCGAAGGCGTATATTCGGGACAACGTAAAGGTCAGGCGTTTTACGACTATTTCAATTTGAAAAAAGTTACCAGCGATACCGATTTAATGGATCGCATTTACAATGTGTCGGATGATGAATTCGACGCGTTGATTGCGAAAACGTTCATTTTGGAGTAATTCCACACATCCATCTATGGCTCTCCAGGCATTGCCTGGAGAGCCAGTGCCAGTACATATAGCATGTCATACAGGAGGCAAATATGGATATCATCGAGAATCAAACAGCAGCATATACTGGCAATATCGACATCAGTGACGAGATGAAGGTCTCGTATATGTCGTATGCACTATCGGTACTCACTGACCGTGCATTGCCGGATGTACGCGATGGCTTAAAGCCAGTGCATCGTCGTGTACTGTACGCTATGCACGAGTTAGGCAATCGCTTCAGTACAGCGCATAAGAAGTCAGCACGTATTGTGGGCGATGTACTCGGCAAGTATCACCCGCATGGCGATAACGCGGCGTATGACGCTATCGTGCGTATGGCTCAATCGTTTTCTTTGCGCTACCCCCTCGTGGATGGTCAGGGTAACTTTGGATCTGTCGATGGCGATAGTGCTGCAGCGATGCGATATACTGAGATCCGCATGAGTCGTATGACTGATGAACTCATGGCGGATATCGATCGCAACACCATCGACATGACAAAGAACTACGATGGTACGGAGATTGAACCGTCTGTACTGCCATCCGCCTTTCCCAATCTGCTAGCAAATGGCAGTGAGGGCATCGCTGTCGGTATGGCAACTAAGATCCCACCGCATTACTTAGGTGATGTGGTAGACGCTGTGATTGCTCAGATCAAAGATCCTGACATCAGTAATGAAGCATTAGCAGACATCTTGGTAGCCCCTGACTTTCCTACCGGTGGGATCATCTGCGGTGTATCCGGTGCACGTCAAGCCTACATCACCGGTAAGGGATCCGTAACCGTACGTGCACGCGTCCATATCGAGGATAACGACACGCATACCAACATCATCTTCACTGAGCTGCCATACCAGATCAATAAGGCACGCCTAATGGAGCAGATCGCTACGGCGATCAGAGATGGCGATCTACCTGATGTCGCTGAGATTCGCGATGAGTCGGATAAGTCAGGCATGTGGGGTGTCATTCGCTTAAAGCGCGGTGTCAACATCGATATCGCACTTAAGCGCCTGTATGCGCAGACTGCACTGGAATCACGCTATCACATCACCATGGTAGCGCTGGTGGATGGCACACCTAAGCGCGTGACATTGAAGGAGATGATCGGCGCATACATCGCGCATCGTCGTGCAGTCATCTGGAGACGCACTGAGTACAACATCGCTGAACTCACCGCTAAGATGCACATCCTCTGCGGCAGAGTGGGTGCACTCGCAGACATCGATAAGGTGGTGCAGATCATCCGGTCATCCAGGACCACTGAAGATGCTAAGCAGCGTCTGATGACTGAAGTCAAAGCGCGTGATGTCGATGGTCAGCCTTATGCCTATCTGGACAAAACACAGGCTACAGATATCCTGTCTATGTCTTTGGGTAAGTTGGTAGGCATGGAGCAATTACAACTGCTGGAAGATCAGCGTAGCATGAGTAACGATATCGTAGCGCTGAAGAAGATCATCACAGAGCATCCTAAGACAGGACGCTATGATGCACTCAATCACACTGTGATCAAGGAGCTAGAAAACACACTGCGTACATGTAACAAGCACTATCGTGCTAAGCACGGTAGAGACGATTGTCGTAGAACCGAGATCGCTCCAGAGCTGACAATGGTGAAGGAAGAAGATCTCATCACGCCAAAGGACATGGTCGTCACACTGACGAATGACGGCTATATCAAGGCCACTGACCTAGCAGCCTACCGTACTCAAGGCAGAGGAGGACGTGGTAAGGCAGCGGCTAAGCCTAAGGCAGGTGATTGCATCGTGGCACATGTGGTCGCAAATACGCATGATCATCTCTACATGTTTACCTCATTAGGTCGTGTCTATGCACCTAAGGTCTATGAACTCCCAGAAGGAGATCGTAGTGCAAAGGGTAAGCCAGTGAACAACGTAGTGGAGTTGAAAACTGGTGAGACGATCAGTGCCATGATGGCTGTCACCAGCAGTCAACGTAATGATCCGAATATGCGGGTGGTGTTCACTAGCCGCTTAGGGCGTATTAAGCAAGTCCCATTGACTGCGTTTAGCAACATCAGAAACACCGGTCTTTATGCACTGACACTGATCGAGAACGACACACTCGTATCTGCTGAGTTGGTGACACCTGGAGCTGATTTGATTCTGGTCAGCGCATTCAGTCAGGTAGCTCGATTTAATGAAACTGCCGTACGCGTCAGTTTGCGTGGTAGCGGTATGATGACCGGTATGAAGTTAGACCCGGCAGATGAGCTGGTGGGTATGCAAGTATGCACCAACGATACGACTCAGGTACTGACAGTATCGTCGTTTGGTGTAGGTAAGATTACCAATTTAGGTGATTTCAGGTCGATGTCTAATCGAGGCGGTAAAGGTGTGAAGGCATCTAAACGCATCGATGGTGAACGACTGATCGCCATGTTGGTATTGACGCCTGAGACGACTGATGTGACGATCATCAGTCGCAATGGTGTCATGGTACGCACTCCGGTCGCTGAGATTCGTCAAACAGGACGTGTAGCACGGGGTGTGAAGTTAGTTACACTCGACGAGGGTGATGTGGTCGTATCAGCCACACTCGTTGAACAAGTTGAACCATAGGAGATCATGAATGATGAGTGAAGATATGAGCGCGTATGTCTATGCAGGTACGCATGCCGGTTCGCAGAATGATATTGCGACCGAGACGCCGATGGTGCATGCCAGCATCAGTGACGGCTTTATCGACGGTAAGGTGCGTCACGAGGTGGGTTACGTGGCAGCATACATGAATACTCCCGTGCACAGTACGGCGTACACTGATGTGTACGCTTCTGCTATGTCGCTTTATCCTGAAGGTGATAGCATCTGCAGTTTCGTGGGCGATGTAGCTGGAGTATCGGCGAATATTTCAGAGGATGATCGTACTGGTCAATGCTTCGCCAATGTCTACAACAAGTTCACGTGCAGTGCCGCATGCTATAGGGGCAATGATGACAATTGAAATCAACGTAAACGTCTTGGCACAACCGCGTGAGCCGTTCTGGTTGGACGAATATCCTGAAGCTTATGTTTATGCCGGTTACAATGCGGGCGACCACGATAGCAAATATCACACGGGTGGTCAGACGGTGGTACATCAAACGCTGCTGGATATGGAAGTACGCGCCAACATTCAGCGAGTGTATTCTGATAGCGACTCGACTGCGTGCGCCTACGCGTACTCAGGAGCAGGTGCTCCTCTCACTAACCCTGATCGGTACATGACCGACACCTTTGTGCAGGTCGCAGCTACCGATCATACCATGCACGATATCGTTGCGATGGACACCGGCTGCCGCTTTACCACCCTCAGATAACCGCTGTTTAAAGATAGTGAGCGCACTGCGCTCACTATCCGTAGGAGTATCAGCATGACGAATGAAGACGTAAAAGAGTTACTCCCACCTCTAGTGCCTGGATTGGAATATAAGCATTGGCCACGGGCCCTGGTCATGGACACGCTAAACCGTGCGGGTAAGCGCAATAAGCGTAAAGCCACTTTGTATATGGCAGAAGTGATCAAGCACGTTCAAGCCACTGAGTTCATACGTCTGATGTCGCTTACCTCCACACATCGCTATGGATATTGGTCTACCGTAATGGAGCTGTTCAAAGCTGCGATGTACACGGTATGTCAGGATGGTATCAAACCAAACTGGGTGGAAGTATACAGTGCCATCGGTCCTCGACCGGTATTCTACACAAAGAACGCCCACCCGTGGACGATCCATCTGGGCTATAATAAGCCATCGCACATCAATGACTTCATCATTAACTACGACTTACCAGAAGGACTCGTAGTGGAATTCACCGATCCAGTGACGGGTAATACCCATATCTGTGCACCTGACTATACCAGTCGTGGGCTGTTCATTGGATCTGTGGATGAAGACTACCTCAAACCGGTCATTGTGACAGACAGAGCGTACGTATCTGAAGAAGCAGAAACTTGCCTAGTGCACGTGCTATCAGGCATCCGCTACATGGGTGTACGTTCCAGAACAGGAGAGCGTACTACGTCAGTGGAAATCGATCTGGGTCAATACCAGATGGATGTCACATTGCACTACAGTGACTGAGTGCGCATGGTAAGAAATTGCAAAGTCATATCACTATCGTGAAGAGCTAAGTAGTTCTGTCAGTTTTTCACTTACAATGGAGGATGCACATGCGTAAAACCGCGATCGCTAATAGGTATATGCAGGCGGTCTTTATCCGCCATACAGGCAATACAAACGTGACTGTCACGGATGGTGTACACGCCGTAGAGGTATCGTACGGTGACACTAGCAGATACCGTGAACTGCACGTGCCAATCGAAGCAATCCATTACAAAGGTATCGACTGGGAGGCCGTATACCTGAAGGTGCAACATACGGAGACAAAGGAAATCAAGTATTATCACGGTGCTGTGAATCGTCGCTTAGGTGGAGTGAAGTCCTCCATTGTCGGCAGTCGGCTTAAGTGCATCGTGTTGCTGCCGATCGATCAATTGTCATACGGCGTAGTGTTGTTGGACTACGTGCTCAATAAACGAGGTACGCTATGAAGCTCGTAAGAGTCAGTAGTGAGGCGCGTATTCATGCGCTCACACGAAACATTATCAATGCAGCTAACCTGACGTGGAACGAGTGTGGTCAATCCATGCTCCCGCTGCGTTGGGGTGCTGCACATCGTGCAGTGATTAACTGCATCCGCACGACGTTGGAAATGCATGCCAGAGCGCCTGTACCGTCGTCGGTGTATGAAGTGGCACGTCAGGTGGTAGATGCGGTGGAATGGGGCAATAACGCCTACCGGATCGCTACCCAAGACGAGCTGAACCGAGTAGTGGAGTTTCTTAACAAAGATTTGTACAAGTGGCTCAGGACACACTTCATCTCTGAGATGGCTGGCGGTGCAACACGCGAACGTGCACCTAGCCGTACCAAGTCTGTCAGGACGTTTACCCATGATCGGTTCAACAACATCATCATGGAGGTCAAGCCAGATGCACTGGTCTACATCGATAAGACGACTACCCGCTTTGAAGCCAAGCGCGTGTATGACCATGTAAAGGTCATTGACCAAGGCTGGTACAACACTGCTGCTGACTATGTTTACCCAATCGACATCATGCCTAACGGACTGCCCTCCACCCATAGCTTGTCCATGATGAAGGATGAGTTAGAATCTATGGGTGGACTGATTCTCTTAGGTGATGATGTAGACCACCGCACTATCCCTTGCCTCATGCCTAAACCACGTAAGAGTGGAAAGGTAGCGGAATGGGTGGTATTCAATATGCCGACCCACCATTACAGCTTCAGACTCAATCTCCGACTGCCCTTTGAAGGAAAGTAAAATGACACCCTCTTTGAAACTGAACATGATGCGAGATCAAGCCCAACGTAACATCAGTCTCTCTGCGGACTACGCTGACTACGTGAAACACCATGCGGTACTGTGCATGGTGCTCAGTGTAGCACGTACGACGCATACGTCTCCGGTGGATCATGCCGTGTTGGATGAACTCCAACACGAGATCGACATGTATCTGGCTGAAGCGCAAAAGCGTCATGCTTGGAAGACCGGTGCTGATATGCAGCAAGCTAAGTCTACAACTAAACAGCGTATCGGTATCCCGAAGACTCTGCCCAGTCGTGTCCGTAAAGGACACTGAAAATGGCAGATTTCTACTACGAGGATATCGATAGCATGGTCTTTGCCATGGCTACCCTCATCACTATCGACGCAACATGCGACAGCCAGCAAGCATGCGAGGCGTTTCACAACTTGTTTTGCGAACGTATCCGCGCAATCGTCAGTAATGGCATGCTGCGCGATTTGCGCTACGACGTAGCGGCTGAATTCGATATCAGTATCTACACCCACCACCAGGACTTTGAGGCTGGCGATACACCCACCAACATTGTCATGCGGTACGAATTACCCGGACAGGACATCACCCACAACTTCTACTTGGAGTCAGACCAATGAATCAAGATATCGTACAATTCTTCGTATTCGTCGCACTACCCATCATCGCGACCGCATCTATCTCGATCCTCCTCATCGACTACCGTCGTCGGTTGCGTGCCCGTCAATCGGCAGCTTACATGGAGCGTCGTGACGAGTACCGTCGTCAACGCAGTGAAACCATGGAAGACGTCATCCTGCAGTTGTTGACGTACATGTCTCACAGCGGCATGGCGCTACCGGCTAAGCTGCCAAAGGCTGTGCCGAATGAGTTCGATCAGGCGCTACAGCCACTGCGGTACCAGTATGCATATAACGGCATTGCGCCATATACGCTCAGGACAAACAGCACTGCTATCCTGAAGTTCGCGGTCATGGGTATGACGATCTTCCGTAGTGCATCCGCCGAAATGATTACGGTCACGGTGGAAGTCCCTAACCAGGATTTCCATTGGACTGGTGACATCAGTGAGAACTTCACGCTGCTGAATATGTTCAACAACTTCGAGAAACTCATCTCGAAGAAGGAGCAGCCGAAGGACTTGAGTGAGCTCCTGCCGAAGGATGCGCAGTGGATGACGCGGCTGTATCACATCAACGACAGCGCAATGACAAAGAACTACGATGGTACAGAGAATGAACCGGCCAAGATCACCCCTGCAGAACAGTTGTTGGCACTGAAGCGTGAACTGAGTGAAGTGCTGCTCTCGAACTGATGTTGATGCATAGGCTGGCGTAAGCCAGCCTATGCGCATTCAATCTTTTTCTAGGTTAATATAACCGTATTGAATCAGTGAAATGATTTCACTGCACAACCAGGAGCTATGCTCCAGAAAGGCACTACCATGTCCCAAATGTCGTCCAAGCTCAAAGGCGCATTGAAGCAAATCATTGCCGACGTCAACCGCGAGGTGCGCGCAGCTGATCGCAACCTGCTACTGCGTGCTGCTGCGGCAATGGGTGGCGCGTATCACGCCACCCAGGCGGAGTATGCCCTCAACGCCAGCATTCCAGTCAAGTATGCGGTACTGGATCGCTTCACTGAGGACCTGGAGAAATATAGGGAACGGTCCAGGCTGACCGAAGTGCAGAACCGCTTCACCAATACGGCTGAGCCGGCATACTACCGTGGCCTGCGCATGGCAGTACCGGTGGTGGAGATCCAACGACTACGTGCTGAGCTGCCACACCGAACTGGCCATCTCTTGATCGAGCTACTTGACGTATATCTGTGGGATCACTCCCATGTGACGTTTAAAGTCGATGATGTTAAATTGGTGAAGGTCGAAGAGACCGTCACTATTTGGCTGCCTCCTGCTCCGGAGGTCGAGGTAGCGCCTGGGCTGTACTCTGGAGCGCCGGAAGATACCGAAGCGCTCCAGAAGGCTACCAGCGGCGGCGACGACCGTGCCGCGCAAGAGCGCTTGACTTGGATGCTGCTGGCGTAATAGCGCCGGCAGTAATTAGAGAGAGGGTAGCATACCCCTCTAGTAGATCATGCACGTGGTTAAACGTGACCTAGTGGTATGTTCTACATCGCCACGTTGAATGTGTAGTACCCCACCTGCCGGCCGGCAGGTGGGTCATTCATAAGGAGTAACACCATGCAATTCAAAGAAGATAACATCATGACCGTCGATAACGTACTGGCTTTTATTGGCCGTACGATTATTATCATCGCCCTGTTCCTCGCATTGGGCGCAATCAACCTGGCGTTCGCTAAGACGAACGTCACAGTGGTGGCGCCTCAGGCGTGCACTCAAGGACTGTCTCCGCTGGCTGCTCGTCAGATGTTGCTGGCGCAACTGAACGGTATCTGGGTGGTAAATCGGCGATATGAACGGATGGAGCCCACTGTTGTGCCACTTGACTATGCGGGCGTGAGTAGCGCTTGTCCATTTGGTCGTGGCTTTGTGAAGATGCGCATCACGAATAACGGCAAGACCAACGACATGTGGTGCGACATCCGTCGGCCAAGTCAAAACGCAGAATGCTTTACCAAGGCTGAGATGGTGAAGCAACATCGTGGCGACGAGGCATGGCTCAATGGCACCTCAGTGTGCGATCCGCAAGTACGCGAACCGATGCCAAACTTCTGGACTGTACCGGAAGAAGAATTGGAGTTCTAATGACAACTTGTCGCAAGATCGACTCGGATATCCGAGTCGCTCTGGAGTCCTTCTGCCGTAAGGAGGGACTCCAGTGGGAGGTGGCACGTCAGGGCTCTAAGCACCTGATGATCCGTATTTCCAACAAATACGTCTCCATCGTCACGCCGGTAGCAGGGACCGGAGGCGACTGGAGAGGCAATAAGAACTTTATATCAGGTCTTCGTAAGAAAATCAAAGAAGCCACCGATCAGTTGGTAGCACGTTTGGCGGCTACTGAAGAAGGCCGACGTATTACTGGAGGCAGACCATGCCGGTAAAGTTCTACCCTCGTGCAATGACCTTTGAACAGGCCATTGCGATTGACCGTTATGCGCACGGGTATCGCCGTGCCATCTATGTGCACGGTCTACCGTACCGTGTGCATAACGGTCTGCTCATACGAGTAGGCTGGTAAAGCCACCGCAGACACGCCCATATGGGCGTGTCTTTTCTTTTGTCGGTTTAAATATTTCTACACTCATATCACCTAGATGAGTAGTACCATCAAACTGACTTAAGGAGAGCACCATGAGAACATTTACCAACAAGGCAGAAGCCATCAGTTACATGCGTCAGCTGGAATGCCATCTGGCTGAACTGGCCGGGGTACCGTATCGGCCGTACGCATGTTCCGACAGCATGATCTATGCCCTGGGCAGTATGGGCATGGCGTGCCATGGACTG
>JACCEA010543892.1_pt1 | contig 24292 bp, 26 predicted proteins | sample 7449851 | NCBI WGS metagenome assembly JACCEA01 (sample SAMN15323453, study PRJNA562643) | freshwater metagenome | isolation source: river surface water | place: USA:Blue River Watershed | collected 2017-08-18 | reverse complement strand
CCATTTTGCAATCAATACTTTCCCACTAATACTGTGGTAACTAACTTGTGGTTGTGCGGGAAAGAAGATACTCTTAGCGACGAGATATTGGCTCAAATAAATTGGGAATCTTTGGTCGATATATTGATAGATTTTCTTAGGGATAAGCGAGATCCGCTGCTTAACATATTGGAGAAACTTTTTATTCATGCCACTAGATTGACAGAGATTGAACTAACAGGCTGTGTTCGGAATATGGTAGATGGTTTGATGATCATGTGCGCTTTGGTAAATGGTCTTCGGGTAAAGACTAAAGCGGGTTCTGTTCCTGCAAATATCAAAATTGTAATGAAAGGATTTGAAAAATTATGGAATTCCTTGTGCCGAGTCCTTCGAAATATTGTTTTCAAAGAGCACTTGCTTTCATCAAATGAGCAATTGATATTCGATGGAGATCTTTTATGTGAAGGATCAACTGTGTCTTTATTGAAAAGAATTTGACTTATGTTTAATCAAAATCCATAATAAAGAATAGCACCCGGTCATACATATATAAGTCATATATTCCATAGGTAAAAGCTATCACTACTCAATATCAAAATTAAGAAGCTTCCCAACAATGACCATAAGTTCCAAAACAACGGAAACAACAATTAACCAAATAACAATCCATTCTAATTTAACTGCATGATCATTTTCATGTTGGTGTTGCAGCAATCGCAACAACTCTCGGAGAAGATCTAAACGCTTATTGACAACTTCTGTTCTCGGCTCAATCTCCAAATACATCATAGTCATACGATACAGCGGTTCAATTGCTTGTTCTTTCCAGAAATAATCTGGAATATCCAAAATTTCTGAGTGCAAGTTAACATCATGGCGTATGACAAACACTTCTCCTATCATATTACCGAGCTCTTTTTGAGACAACTTCACTTTTCCACATAACGCCAACGTTTCGGGAATAAATTTGTATTCTTCAATTTTTTCTTCGATGCGAGCTTCAAAAATGGATAAGATGGAAGATTGAGCGATTGCAAAGCTGACAGCTAGACGCATTTGAACCGTAGTGCGTTCAGATAAAACAATTACATCATTCGCAATCGTAATATTGTCAGCCTCATCGGATGTGACAAAAGCCATATCATCCTCCCCAGCTTCAAACTCAATCTTGGAAAGTCGCCCTTTGATTATAAATTGGCGAAACTCGTGTAAAAGATCTTTGACTTCATCGCGTTGGTAGCCCCAAAACACAATGGCACCAAAATCAAAGATGAAAACTTCTTTACCGCCCAAGTGCCAAAATTGCGGCGATGATTGAATTTCCTTCAAAGCTTCTTCTGTCTTATCTATACTTCCTCTTCGATCAGATGTTCTAAATCTTCGAAGTTTATCGTTCTCCGATAGTATCATCTCAATCGGATCCACCCCCGGCGCATCGGTCATTTCTCCATCGCTTTGTTGGTTAAATATTGTCATATTCCCACCATCATGATAAAAATATTCACCATCGCTGTTGTGATGATCAAAATTTTTGGAAATCGGCGGGTGAGGACTCAACTCAAAATCTTCTTCATCAGTTTGGTATACAACTCTCTCTTTATTGTGGAGAGATAATGGACTATAGGTTGGTGTTGGATCAAAATCAGAGAGCTCCTCGATAGAATAAATTGGTTCTTGTTTAGTTTGATAACGTGTTATCGTATTCATAGTTAACTGGGTCTGAGCTTTCGAATAACGACGGAAAAAACCGTCGCTGCTGCTGTAACCCTCACTGCTAGTATGACCACTGGCAGCACTCTGATAACCTCTACCTGAATTAGGTTTATTTAGCGAAGGCTGGGTACGAATTCCAATAGGATGGCGCAGGCTTGGAGGAACATCAGTTTCACAATGCATTGGAGACAGTATCTTCGAAAAATCATCATCGATCTGGATTGACGTAGTCGTTGCGCTGTTGTTGGGAACCGAACTGGAGGCAGCACCAAATACACCAAGCTCGTTGGCTTCACGGTCATATTCACGATGGATCTGTTGATTGTTACCATTCTTATCATTGAAGTCTCCATGATCAACATTGGGTGCAACTTCCGAATATAAATAAAGTACTTCGTCATACATTCGACCGCGAATGTTAGGAAATTTGGCGCGGATTGCGCTTCCATCAGCATCCCCGTTTTTCATTTTTGAAGGTGAAGTACAGGAACCATCACAGGTCTGATTATCTTTAGCATCCTTTGCATCTAATGATGTTGAGCCATCTAATTCATCTTTATTTTCAACGAGAAAGTGGTCAGCAAGTTTCTCAATATCAATTTCACTGCCAATACAGCAAAAATATAACCTCCGCTTCTTTCTTCTGGCTTGAAACTCTCCTCCCTTAGTGCGAGCAGCAATTTTCTTGCGTTGACGTCCAGATTTGACCATTTTCCCTCCAGAAAGAACGTGTGAGGGGATGACATTATTGAACTGTCCATGAAAATTTCGACCAACCCGGTTTGAGGCTTTCTCGTGGTCTACGGTCATGGTCATATGAATTCGTGATGAGATTTCATCACTAAATTCATCCATTGGAGTTAATTTTTTGCTTCGGTCCGTTAGTTCCACTGATCGAGACAGTCCCGTCTCGTTGCCCATAATTTTTCTAGTTGGTAGGGAACCATAATCTTGAGACATTGAACGTCTCGAATTGTTGCCACCAACCTCATTATGAGATGTAAAATATGATGTGAGGCTACTAGTTCTCGGATGATTTGATTGATTGGCTTTTGTAGAAAATTCCTCAGAGACATTTTCGTGTCTACCCTCGCTATTCTCTACTGTTGACAATAGTAGTGGCTTTTGTTCTTGCGCCTTCATAATTCCCTTATCACAATGAAAGACTTATGGTACTACAATATGGAATACCATCTACAAGCTGTAGAACTATATTGCTGTACAAATAATAAGGTCTGTTTTTGGTTTCCGCTCGCGGTGTGCCGTTCTGCTGGCGCCATATAACACCAATACAATATTATATTATGGTGGGTGGAGGGCGTCGTGCTTTTGTGCCGTTCTATGATTTGTACAATATGTACGCATAGATAAAAGTACACCAAACACAATCAATAAATATTATAATACCCATTTGCTCCAACAAATATGAATGAACCATCCAGAGTTTCATCCTCAAGCGGCCACTCTGCTTCGATCAAGCAAGGTGGTTCATCTCACCCTCCATGCATGGTGTTGCATCCACCACCTCATTTTAGCTACTTGGAAGAAAATCTGTGTCACTGTTTTGGACCTTTGAACAAATCACATATTAGTTTTTTGAGCCATATTGGAATTCAAAGGATATTGAATTATTCAATGAGGAAGTTTGATTCAACCATCTTGAGTCACTTTGAAACCGTTGGAATTCATCATGTTGTACGTGAGAAGTATGCCATTGCGATGCTGAATCTTATTCCTCTCTTCTTCAACAGCATCATTTGTCCACAGAAACTAACGATTTTAATATATGTGACATTGTGAAATTTGAAGAGTGGCTGGCCCTTAATGTTGAAGATATTATATCTCATTCTAGTCATGCTGCAACATTGATTGTTGGGAACAGTGAGACCTACCTCGACTGTGTTGTACTTGCCTGTTGGCGGAGAGTGCAATCTTGGAGCACTGTTAATATATTAGCTGAATTTCGAATGTATACATGGCCTCATAGACTATTGGACTTTGAGCAAATGATCGAACGCTTCAACACGGAGTTGGTGGATGTCATTTCCCTTTCCCCCGAGTTTCATGTGATTCATTCCAACCTTCAGGTTATATGATGCCACCGTTGAATATCACGCAATATGTTTATCTTTCTTTCCTCACCAGGAAGAAGAATACAAACTCATCGATAGGCACCATCAGATCGAAGCAGGGAAATGCACTGGCAATGATGATGATCAAGATCGAATTGACCAAGTACTTTTCAATTTATTTTTCCCAAAACAAAATATCCTAATTTCTGAAGCATCTTCATTCGACCCGGCAATAAGGTAGACAATTGGAATGTTACACATAATATTTACAATTAGCTATTTTTTTTCGTATTTTAGTCTGGTAAATGAAAAAGATGATGATGATTGAGCGAAGGACTATGCCCTGTCCCTCTAATTTATCCAACTACTTTAATGCGATTAATGACACCTAAAATTTACATATCGGTAGGGATACGTGAAACGAAACATAATATCTATTAATATGAAACAATTGCTCATGCCTTATTTACCAATGGATTTGCAGCAGAGGAAACAATATTGGTTGCATCATTATCACTGTCGAAGCTGTTCGCCCTTTTTCCAATTTTACTCGAAATAAAAGTGCTACCGAATACGAAGTAAGCTGCAAGGGATGCAATCATTGCAACCACCACCACAGACCCCACAACGATACCCACAATTGCGGCGGTGCTCAATTGATAATTATTATCACTTGAAGTAGTTCCATCAATGATGATGCATTGTGCTTTCTGAAAGGAGTATTGATCCTTCTTGGGAGATATTTTCGTACTTGATGAATAGCACCCTGTTGCAATTGTTAAGTTGGTCTGTAAATCAAATAAAGGATTAACTACACACATCCTATTATCGTAGAATTGGTTCATGGTAACGTTGTCTGCAGTGATATTCAATATTTAATGGAAAACAAGTTATTAATATTAGCCACATACCTGAGTTACTTGAACACGAGAATGAAGTTGAAGAGTGATTTGAAAACCCAAAACATACGTTTAGACTGTATGCTTCAAAAAACGAAGGGGTTTTCTCGCATCGTTGAGTGCTGTTATACTCACTATAGATGAACCAGAAGAATCATACTTATGCCTTACAAAAGAAACTATTAAAATACCTGTACACATAACTGTCTACAGATACTGGGACTATAGATTCAATAGAACATTTGCCAATGTAGGAAACCAACATATTTGATGCGGGATTTAGATTGTTATAGCACGAAGTGAAAATTTGATTATTTGTATGTGGATTCGCGTTGCTTAACGGCTGCTGATATAATGGAATATCACAGGCATTATCCTTGAAAAAAACTATTTCTGTATCTTGACAATTATCTATTTGTGGATATTTGAATGTGTGGTCAAAACAAAGCACATCACCAACCTTGAATGTTATTGATATAAAATGATTGGTAAGTCTTATTATATAAATCGCCATAGAAATAATATTCACCGGGGACGTCATATTCTACTGCAGGAAGACAAACGCCTGCAGGAATACCGGACGAGTACGTTAAATTTCCTGTGCATAATGGACCACTGAAGAACTGATAATACGCGAATCCTTGGGTGTCGGTTTTTGTAACAGATTGCAATGTCCGTTCTTGGAAATAAAAATATTTTCTTGGAAGTCACCTCAGTATGAAGTTTTATAAATTAATAACCATACCATATTCAGGAGTGATCTCTGAAGGAAATCCAAATTTACTTTCCAGAAGAAACTGTGCAGTGGGGAAGCCGAAAGTTGGTTCACCCACAATAACATCACAAACTACTTGTTGAAAGGAAATAATAAACAAAAGAAGAGTAACCATTTTCAGAGTTCCCAAACATAACGCATCTGACATGAATTAATTGAATGTCCAACATTAAAGAAGTATTATACCATATATATATTTGTGCTTTCAGCACAGCCAGCAGAGAGAAGAGAGGAGAAGAGCAGCCCAGCAGCAGGCAGAGTCGCAGCAGCCCAGCCAGCAGGCGCACATTCATTGCTAATAGAAGTAATACACTACCATGACTTGGCGAGAGGAGAAGAGAGGGCGCAGCACTTTGAACTTCTTCAAATATTGCAGTATATGATTCTAGATTGGGGATTGTATCCACATATACAATAGAAGTATATTCCTGTTCATTTACTTCTTCTAGAGATTGTCCGGTAAAAATCACCCTTTTTCTCAAAGGTTCAGCCCATTTTTTCGGTATTAATTCTGCATTCTCCGTAGAAAAGTATAAGTAACTTCTCTACTCCGGACATCAGCATGGCGGAAGATGACAAGAAAAAAGAAAAATGGTTCCCTGGGAAGTACATGTCTCGGGCAATGAGCACCAACAATCCTACAGGTGGCCGTCGTACTACCACAACTTCTGAAGAAAATTCGGCTTTCGAAAGAAGTAATTCTAGCAGATTTAATAATAATTCGATTGGTTCATCGAATGGATCTAGTTCTAACAATTACTCATACGCAACCCATGATTACGAACCTTACCCAATCAATCATGATAACGTGGAGGTCATTGTGACGCCAGAGGGACCTGATATTGCTGGAAGCTCTACGCAGTCTCCAAATCTGTTGGTACCGAAAGAAATTTCAACACGACCTCCTGCCATTGCAAGATTACGATTCAAGTTGGTGGATATGAAATACTTGACAATCCAAGCACCGAAAATATCAATCGAGCTGGATGGCGTTGCATCTGTGTTTCAACACACAGAAGCTGCAGTGATTATTGAGAGAGAATTTGACCTTTTAGATGTTACATCTGATTTAAAAATTGAGTTTCGAGGCCTGCATTTGAATGGAACACCAGTTTTCGGCATCGTGATTGTCCCCATCGTTAGTTGCTTATCATTTGCTGGTGCCCCTCTTCCTGGAAATCCGCAATGGCGTGAAATATATCCTTACTACGAGAAGCTACGCCTTTTAGATTCACCGAAAATTGCCAGATTTCGGTCAGGATTCTCTGAAGTGCCTGGTTCTGCGATGAATAAGCCCGTAGAGTCACTGGGATTTCTAAGCTGTGCTCTGGAGGTGATTCCATTGTCCGGAAAAAGTGGACTTCCCTTATATTTTGCTCCTGGCGCCCCTAGAGGAGCCAGTATGGTCAGTTCTTTACACTTTGATGATTCTCCCTTGTTTTATCAGTGATGATTCAGATCAAAGGCCCAGAGAATGATTCTGAGGCAGCCGATGTTACTATGATATTGAACAATGCAAGAATTAACAGAGATCTGGAGAGGCTTAAAAGCGCACTATTTAAGCCTCCAGCAATTGTTGCCCCATTTCTTTCCCTCCCGGATGTTTTCATCTTTCTGACGGTAAGGTGGATTGGACCATCTCTCGCAGCCGTAATGAAATTTCACTTTGCAGGCGTTTGGGTTTATGTGCTGTACATTTTCCGCGAGCCAATTACCTTTGGTGACTTTTGCTACATTGCTTTTCAACGGAATATGGACAAATATGAATAGAAAGTTTCATGGTGTGACCATTTGGAACGAAATTGGAGGAGCGACAACCATAACTCCATGTACTGACGAAGATAGCAGAAGCTCGAAGATGGGCAACTCCAGTTTCGTCTCAGCTACTGCTCTTTCAATATTGAAAGCCAATCAAAGTTTACAGCGTCACTTGTCTCAACTCGTTCATAATATTGAAGTGTTCAACAATATGTTCACATTCGCTGATTCTCGTGTCTCCATTATTGTGTATGGAATATTACTGTTTATCAGCATTTTGTCGAGTATTTGGATTTCATTATTCTCGGTAAGGCACGGAAGAAATTGCACTATGTTATTACTAAATATGCGCATTATAAATAGCTGGGTAGTTTTATCTTTCTAGTTGGGGGTTTATTTGTTGTGGCCGTTGCAAGCAGTGAGTTTTTGGACGACCAAATCCCACAACTTCATGCAAATTCTGTTTACCACAAGCATATTGCATTCTTCCGAAAGGTTCAAGCTTTTTTCATCGTGCTTTGGTCGAAAGTTCCAGATGAACTTGATCTTATTCACAGGTACGTGTTAATAGACAAACCATTTAATTTAATTTTAACGAATGGTTCGTAGACATATCGCCAGCCAATGTCTTGTCAAGGAATTGGGAGGTGAAATGAATGACGCTGCTGCAAATTTTGCGGCCAGAGCAGCAGTTAAAGAGAAAGAATTAAAGTAAACAAGAATTTTCTTTTTCAATATTATATTACTTCGAGATAATATAATTGCATTTGTTCAATCTGCTTCAACATTTCTATTCATACCTACACCGCTGTGCCTCGCTCCAAATTTTGTCGAATTTCTACTGTATACTTATCGAATGCTCTATCCAGCTTCCTGTTAAATTTTGCATTCTTATCATTGATAAAGTCGATGTCTCCGTCCACATGGAGTCGTCGTTTTCCATATTTTTTCCGCTGCTGTTCACGTTCCAAAACATCTTCGCTCAATTTCTTCAATGCGACATCCGATATTGAAGAATTAATCTTTCCGTACTCAAGTGGATTTTCAGCCAACGATTGAGATTTCAAGGCAGATTTGCTGAACTTGCCTTTTGTTTCTTCATCATCTGTATCATCACGACAACTGTGAATGGGAAGTTTCTTTAAACGTTTTTCGTAGGCGCGATAATATTGATCGTCGGTGAATGAACTTAGTCCAAAAGTAGCAACAGTTTCTGCCTTCTTTCGATTTTTCTCAGCAATCCACGATGCTTCTTCTGCAGTTTGATTCATAATATTTGGTTGATGTAATTCGTTCCTCTTTCCACTCTTCCTAGATCTGGATGGACTATCATGGTTATCTTCTTGTGATGTGCTGGAAGTATTATGCGACACCATTCGTTTATACTCTTCTTCCACTTCGTCTTTGTTGGCTTTACGACCTTGGTTAATCTTCATTCGTAATTGAAATAACCGCTCCTGCAAGTAGCTGGGTTGGGAAGTTGTAGAAACCGATGATTCTGATGGCTGTGACGGCAAACTATGTGCCGTAACTTCTCCTGGTTGGTCAGACAGCATTCAAAATATCTCAAATAGAGCAATACAAACAATATTTCAATATCTATTAGCTTGTTCTCCTCTTGCGTTTTTGTTTGCTTGTTTGCTTGACATGAACTCTTTAAAACCTCCAGATGCCTAATAAGGCGGCATACATTATTATTTATTTATACTTCTATTAGTTAGCGCGCTATATTTATGTTACAAGTGTAGATGTATTATTTTTTGCCGCAGTACTCACAGTCGACAGTAGGGTACGGTATATTGCTGTTGCATTGATGCAAATACCAAAGCAGTCAGCATCATGATCAAATCTTCATTTGAAGAAGAAGAGAGTAGCGCTGTTACCGTTGATCAGGAGATGGATACAACGCTTGTCGAATTAACTGACACCAGGGCGCTGATATACAAACAATTGTCCGAAATAGATAGTTTATGTCGCAAGGCAGGTGATTTGAGCCAAGCAGTATTGCTCCAATGCAGTTATGAACACGAGGAAGAGCCTGATAGCTTACCGTTTTTTATTGAAGCTTTCCAGCAGCATCTAGCTGAATTTGATGAAGGGAAAGACTCCAGTACACTTATTCATTGCTTCCCGGCAGCGCAAACTGGAATACGTTCAGCAACTAACCCAAGTACTCGCCAAAACAAACACTCTGGCAGTGCGGTCCCAATAATGGATTCCACACATAAACAAAAGTCAATAATACAAATTAGGCCGAGTCCCGCACAAATTCAAGTCGATGCAACGGACTTGTTCATTTAGGAATGTACAGAATATCAACTTATTGCTCGCATTGGCAATTAAATTATTAGAATTTAGCACTCAGATAATATTTGTACAATAATGATTACAGATTTACAAGTGATGTTATTGGGCCTTAGTATGGGTCATGTCGCAGTCCAATACATTTTTTATGCTTTTGCTTTAAATGAACCTTTGATTGGTGAAGTTTCTTTTTCGACTTACTCGAACCACTTAAAGGCTCTTGTAGTTTTGATAAAACTGTAATGGTGGTGTCATCCCTAATAGCATCGGCGCGACTGGTTTGATTTTCTGATTCAATACCATCATCCATTACACAACTGTCTTGACTAAAACTTCCGTCAGAGTTCCAAAGCAGCAACTTTCCATCTTCTCCTCCAGTCAGATATCCCCTAATATTGTGGGATGTGCTATCAAATAGTGGCACACAACATCTAATCGTGCTAGTATGCTGACCAAGCATCTGGCCCCCCTCAATTGAAAAACCGTTCGGTTCAATCCGAACAAATGAACCATGTCCTTCAAAAGAAGCAGCAAAAAGCTGTAACGAAAAAGTGTGGGCAACATATGAGCAATCCACAAGATAGTCCACACTCAACTTTTCTCGCAAATCAGGGAAAAATGCTATCCTTTGTGCCGATGGATAGTGCCAAAATGATGCAGTCTCTACTGTAGATAATGCAAACAAGCCTTCAAAATTAGGCCCAAAATATCCGAACTTTCTAATGGGACATCCTATATTAAGTATGCTCACCACCGCCTCTTCATATGATTCGACGGCTGTATCAAATACACAAATCAGTCCATCTTCACCTGAAGAGCAAAGAATGGTATCGTTATTGGGAATGAAATCCAGTTGTGTAATCAGGTCCGAATGTATGTCGCTATACGCACCTAGATCACACGATTTGAGCGTTTCTGAAGACACTACAGGGATTTTGAGACTAATAGCCTTCTGGACATTGACAAAGTGAATATCGCAACCCAAACCGACAGCCAACAATGTATCGTTCTGATTGACCGCGAATGTTTGCACTTCTTCTTCGAATTTGAAAGTTATTATTGGTTTCATTTCATAGAGGGTGGAGCTGAAGTCCCAAAATTTCACCGTGCGATCATCGGATGATGTCCAAAACATATTAGGTGAATTGCGAGAAAACGAGATATTCGAAATACGATCTTCATGAACATGAATGCGTTTCACAAATGAAAAACTTTTCAAGTCATAAATATGGACTGCCATATCAGATGAAGAAACCATGCACATTTTATTGTCGCACGACAATTTTATATCGAACACATAATCAGGTTCATCATGTACATCAGCAGAGCATGGTACCTCACCACGCATGCCATTGTGGTTAAGAACATGCCCTTTCGCAACCTGGAGCATCGAATATATGATAGAGAAGAATAAATCTTTAGAAAAAAGCCAACATCGATATTTCCTTCCTCCCTTCTCTGACTAATGAATTAATTTGTAGAATTGAGAAAATGATGGCGATCCGCCAGCCAATGATGCAAGCTGCTCTCGCCTGTGGGGGCCGCTGCTGCTGTGGCGATGAGCAGCCTGGTGCATGTTCCATATAATATAAGGCGCTTATACAATAAGGCGCGCCATACACCAGTCAGTGGCCCGCAATAAAAATCATAGAAGTATTATTATCAGATTATGTATTCACTTTTCTTTTTCGGCTCCGTCATTTTTTACTTTAAAATTATAAATCATCACAACCACTTCACTTTTTTGATTTCTTCTTTTGCTCATTAAACTATTCATCTGGTCCGATGTGACGATTCCACAGGTTGTCAATCTTCTAGTTCTCTCGAACTGAAGCGACTAAGACCACCATCGTCCGTATGTGGCAAGTCATCCAAACTGCGAATCGATTGATCTCAAAGCCAAAGTCAAACAAGAAGCGTTTTCCTACACTTTACTACCTCTCCTAACGCATTCAGTTGGTTATCTTGCTTTTCTAGACAAAGATTACGACATATGCTGCATGAACACGGCATTATAGGTCTTGATGTATTTAAATAATTAACGTGTCCACATGTTCCAGAGTTCTGCTTTGGCGGCATATGCCTCTCTTTAATTTTCCCACTGATGTTTCCATGTCACACGTGGGGACGGGGTTCACCCAAAGTGCTGAAGCAATTATCGAATACACAAGACAGAACAAGGTTCGCTTCTCTAGTCTCAGTACGCTGAATTTCCCCTTTGGAGCCACTTATCTTCGCTCTATTCGCTTGCTTATTTCATTTTCATTAAGTAAGGTGACATGTAATGACTTATCTACAACTGCTTGCAGCTGATTTGTCTTTTAAAACAGTTATGTGGATGGAAATGTTATATAGTTTATGTAGAGGTCGAAAACTTCACCCTACATGTCCCCACAGAGCAGTAAGCTTGTTGGAATAGTGAAATCTTTCAGTAGAAGATATTTAAGTCACACAGTACTCTTAAATCTTATCGATGTAACAAAATAATGACTACTAAGTTAACAATCGTTTCCTTCTAAAACACTGGATATAATACTCTATGCAATCCAAAGCATCATAAGGACTCGACATATGTGGCTAGCGTGTTAATGATGGTCACGTGATCAACTGTCTCACCAATAATGTCACCAACTATCGCTCTCAACAACTGTTTATTGTTTGTTGCAAGTGCTGTCATGTAAAAGTTGTCTGGAGATAGGACACGCAACCGTATCACTAACATCCCGACCAGCATCTCAGTCTCAACCCATGATCTTGTCATCAACTGACTTGAAAATAACAACAGAGCATTTCAATGCAACATTCATACCAAATAGCTGGATAACCAATGCTGAACCATCCAATGGGAGGTAACACCATCATTGAGAAATCATCCAGATTCCCCAAAAGCTTAAATATGGTCATTCTCTTCATATAAGGCGCCTTATAATGACAAAGACCAAATCCCCTTGCACCAAACTTTAGATGGAGTGCAATATTAACAATGTAAGTGATGAAAATGTGTAAGATAGTGAAATAGAAAGAGTTCTACTGATTTCTAGGGAAATTGTCCTTGGGTGTATGGATTATTCGGGTATACTAGTGCCAAAGGACTATTCTTCAACTATTTTCGAGTAAAACAGACCAGAACCCTCAGTAATAACAACACCCACGTTATCCAATCGGTCGTTGATAATAGACTGTGGCTTAAATGACGATGACTATGGGTCGATTTGTTGAAGATCATGGTTCATTTGCTTACCATCGTGGATCAACGTTGGACAGTCCTAAGAGGTATTCCAGCTCCTATCAACTTGAGCACGAAGGTAGAAGGCTAGGAAGCATTTTTTTCATCAAGAATTAATGATTTCACTGGAAGGCCAAGGATCAAGAACTTTAAAGTAGTGATGGAAAAAAATCGATTTGCGACAGCGGCGAACGTGTGACTTGACACGGCCGTTTATATGCACTTGACTGGTATTACTGGTATGCAAAAATTAAAAATTAAATTACATTAAATTGAAACTTCACAGAATGAAATTATGTTTATTGTCGTGCACTGTCCCGTGCAATTATGTTTGTAGTTTTGCATCTCAATATTCTCGCACACTTGGTTTTGGTATTGATTAATCTCAATAAACTTGTAGTGGGGATGTCTATTAGCAAATGGTTCAAACTCATTAGCAGAAAGTATCCAAGCTCACCATCCTCTTCCAATTCAACGATGCTCATTTCATATGTGAATGGTATATATCACACAAAAGAAGATTGGCGACGAATTTCGGGGAAAATTGAAACAATATTCAGTACTGAAGTATCACCCTTTTATAACCCTTCGACCGGTTGGTGGGTGAGAGATATTACTAACGCTGGATACAGCTTGGTCTTACGTCCCCATGATCTGTATCTTTCGAAGCAATTGGCAGAACACCTCAAAAGTGCATTAAGAAAGGTCGGTGAGTACGGTCGTGTTCTTCACATTGCTCATAGTGGTGGAGCTATTCTTACATATTTGGCTGCGAAGCACCACCTAAGTAGAATAGAAACAAATCGAATCGATGTTATTACCTTTGGTGCAGGCAAGTCGATTACAAACAAATACTTTAAAGGACGGGTTTGCAATTATTATACGCGAAATGATCCCCTAATTTTTATGGATAGTCGAGCAATCAGATTATTTCAACGTTCTTTCCTCAGAAGTTCTCTTCATTCAAGATTTTATTCTAGACAAGGTAGATTGATTGAGATTAGAGACGAAAAACATGGAACTCCTTTTATCTTTATCGACCCTCATAGTCGTAATCCTCTAAATGATCATTCTATTGAAGGTGAAGCCTATCAATTAGGCCTGCGAATTGAAGCAGATGTATTCAAAGAGACTTTGATAGCGATCCGGAGTGATATTTTGAAATTTCAATCCATGCGCAATCAAAAGTGCAATGCGTTAAGACATTTTAGAAAATATTTGGCGAAGGTCACCGGTGTTCATCATTTTTGGCGAAAAGTTTGGTATTTTGTTTGTTGTAGCATTGTGAGTGACGAAGAATTAACCATTCCGTCAAACTTGGAAATATCTGGATATCATTATATTCTTGACAACATTGCTGCAATGTTTCTCATCAGAATTTACCGATATTCAGAGGATATGAAAGGAAAAAAACAACAAGACATGAACGACTCTATAGTAAGTCAAACCAGCAGCTGCATATTACGAGACCCTTGGCCCATCAAGGATTTCTATGAAACATGGCAATTCTTTTAAAAAAATTATAAAGCTCAAATAACCAGCAAATTTGCTTGATTCTTCACTTTCAACAGCAATACATGACTATTGTCATAACAATAATCCTATGTTGTACCTTCCCTTCTGATATTATATGAAGAGCTTGGTTACTGTAATCATAGATTCTATGAATTGAGCGTATTTTCATTGTTTTCTTTGGTAAAATGGCTTTCTTTTGCGGATCCGATCACGGAGTTATTATTGTTGCGCTGAGACGAAAGTATTCGAGATACACGGTCCTCAGTTAAAGTAAGTCGTTCTTCCATTATTGATATACTTTTCGTAATAACATCCAACTGTTTGCATAATATCAGAAACAAATGATAGAACCGTTGAGACAAAGAACTTACCTGGCTGATTATATGATCAAGAGTCTTTGTAAGACTTGGAGGTACATGTTCCCGATGAATCAAATCATTTCCTCTTTCTCTCTCTGGAGATTTGGCTCTTTCAGGTGATTGCTGGAATGTTTTGTTAACCGATGCCTTTCTTTGTGATTCTGTACTTGTGTCAACAATACTACTTCTTTGATCGGTTATCAATGAAGTGCTATGACTTCGTTGAACAGTAGGCACGATAGATTTTTTCGTTGCTGAACTTGTTGCTGAAAGCCGAATTTTCTGTGCTGATTTCTCAAGGTCATTGTTTGGGGTACTAGAGGATGTTTCGATGTAAGACATCCATCCAACGTTCAATAACATATATTACCTCAGACATGGATCACCGGCGGCATGAATTTGCAGTTTCTTTGCAGTTAGTCCATCGAGCGCTCGTACATGATTCTCAGCCTCAGCAGTTATGTGGGGTGAAGATCTAGGTCGTTCACCCATACCCCAATCAATTTCAGGAATCAATTCTCCCGCAATATTTGTCTTCCAAACCATAACCAGCTCGTCGATACCGCCCGATGCGAAGAAGTTTCCACATTTTGAAAAACTAGCGGCATTGACTGGACCAACATGAGATTGCAATGTGTATAGCAGCCTTCCTTCGCGCAAGTCCCAGATCTTCAAGGTTGCATCCCTCGAGGAGGACAATAAATAGTTTCCTGATGGATGCAACGCTATGGAACTAACAGGACCATCATGTGCTGAATAGTGTTGAATTAGAAGATGGGAGCGAGTGTCCCACATTTTGATCGATCGGTCAGAGCTTCCGGATATAATGCATGAGTTGTTATTGTAGAAACTCGCGCAATTCACAGGTCTACAATAAAACTTATTATTGCAAAAGGTGAGATAAATATAAATAAATCTTACTCTTGATGATCATAAAACGTGTGCAAATTAGTGTGAGCTCCAACATCCCACAGTTTTACCGTTCGGTCATCCGAGCAACTAACCGCCATGGTGCTGTCGTTACTAAACTGCGCAGGTCGAACCCGATTACTATGTCCAACCATAGACCAGATGAACTTTCTTGTAGGCAACGACCATATCTGTAACAGCATGTTAAAAAAATATTCGCACATTTGGAAATTGTCTAAATACTTTGATAGTTTTATCATCAGACGCAGTTAAAAGTTGGCGCGTATCGAAAGAGAAATCGACAGATCTAACTGCACCAGTGTGTCCTTTTAAAATGACAGATTCTCCACGAGCTGATGGAGTCCATAATCTGACAGTTTTGTCTTTGGATGCTGATGCTAGAAAGTCACCGTCGGGAGAGAATTGGACATCCGTGACCACACCCTATCGAGCAATCAACAATTGAAAAATATCGAATTGTTTATGGTTTGTATATCGATACCTTATGCCCAACAAATCTGAATGCTCTAAGCTGCGGTTTGAAATTCCAAAGCATGATATTGTTATCACCTGAACCAGATGCCAATTGCTTCAAAGTTGGGCTGAAAGACAAGGAAGTAACATATCCTTTATGACCCTTGAATGTTCGTTCTAAAGATGGTTCCATGGGAATTGCACTGATTTTCTTCTGGAATTACCATTCAATTCCTATTTTGTCGTCTTGTAAATACTGTAATTTAATCTAACAAGGTGTACTGCTGGTGAATTTGAATTTGCAAAGAAGAAGTGCATATATATATGCCTCAATATATACTTTCCTCTGTTTTTAACAAATTACTCTGGTTTAGGCAGAAAAACTTATCAAAACTTATATTAAGAGGCCGCCACTGATTACATACAATCATCAAAATGACGCTTTTAACAACACTGGAAGTTCTGATAGCACCACTTGCAACATCTAATATTTACGTGTACAAGGATAAAATCTCCTTGAAAAAAGAAACAAGAGCAGTCAATTTCAAGCGTATTAATAAATGAGCAATATATATAATGCTTCTGCTATAATTACCAAATTTCCTGATAATCGAAAATACAAGTAAAAAATTGTTCGGAAAACTACGAAAATGAGACCATCATAATATTCCAGAGTTTCCATTTTATATCCCCACATAACCTAATGTAAAACTTTATAGTGACCACAATTATATCTGGCCAAATATTCTAATTCGGACTGGAAATTCCATATAGTCAACATTGCCAGTATTCTATGGAATACTTTACCAAACTCTCTCTTATCCAGATCCTGTAATGAATTGATTCGTAGATGCGCGAATCAAGTATTCGTAGTTCACAGACAATTTTCCATATATAAATATTATCCAATATAGATCAAAGAATATTATGTTACCATTAGTCATTTAATTCAACATAAAATAACATAATATTCCATCTTCGATCTTTCCGCTAGAGAGACATAAAATTGATAAATTATTGCTGAATGAAAAATCTACTCTAACTACTAACTAATGGGCTGCCTACAACTTATTGTACCGTCATGACGGTGGCAACAGCAGCAGCGCGTGTGTGGGCACGACGGGCACGGCGCCACACATAAGGCGAAAACCGCGACGCACACCGCCGATTTGGGATTAACGATATGTTGGATGTAGGAATCCATCAGGTGGCTTTAACTTAATTGATTAACTCAGGGGTTTGTCCAGGTGTTTTTTAAAGGTCCTTTTTATTGAATTTTGTGACTATTCTATGCTTCCGGTTAAAAATTACGAACTCCCTGGACTTGCAAAGCCACCTGATGATGGGAATCATAGCAATTTCATAATGGATTAATTAAACTAGAAATAAAAATTAAACAACCCTCACTACTTTCCGAATTGAAATGTGTATTTACACCCGCTTATTTTTTGCTCTGTTTGCTGCATTGCTGGTGCTTATCGGCACTGCCAGTCAACAAGGTATCGATGCGCAGGAGGGTGAGACTGCAAGTTTTTCCGCGTCTGGGAACGGCAGCATCATCACTTTCCATATCGAACATGCATTGGATGTTCTGCACTCCAACTTTACTACCAGAACTAAGATTCAGCTTATGGTGAAACCGGATGGCAGACAAGGCCTCAAATATCTGGACAGGAATACAATTGTTGGGGATGATTTAGAAAAGTTCCGACAGCTAGTGGAACAGAACGGCGTGTACACTATTCGGATTAGGGCCGAGAAAGTGGAATGGCAAGGTCATTTTATCACATCATCATTACCTGTTGTAAGTTTTATGTTTTTCTCTTTGTTTTCAAATATTATGATTTCATATCATGCAGTGCGAGTTACAGAAAACAGGCTTTAAGGAAGATATTGGAGTCTTTTTGAGTGACTTCGGAAATGTAGTGGGCATTGATTACCGTGTTCCAAAAATGACAATCGCGATGGACTGCAATCCATCAAAGGTGACTGTGAAAAGTTGAAACCTTCAATTATTTTTCTTATTCTCCGAATAACAGATTAAAGGCACACTGACATTCCAAACACGTATTTCTATCTCTGAAGAACAACAATCTCAACCTCTACCAATGCAACTTAACAGCGGAAAGCCCCAATTTCTTCAAAATGTCAAGTTGAATGAAGGCATTGAAGAAAAATCCTCTTTAGAACAGAAGCAGAACCAGTCATTTTTGTCCCGTTATGTAAGTTTGTTCATTGTGAAGTGTCAATAGCTACCTCATTACAATTAATGCCGTCCGCAGTGGTATATTGTTGTAGGTTTAGTGTTGTATATGTTTGTTGGCGGAGCTGAGCCACCTAAGGATACCAAACAACAAGCCCATGCACAAAAAGACAGTGATGGCGCAAGCACAGCAAGTGCTGGTGCGCCTGTGAGTTCAACACAATCGTCCAGTGCCCCCTCCAGTAGCAGTTCTAGAGCAAAAAAAGATTAGGATTAAATGATTGGTCAGAGTAATCTTGCAATTCTGGAAGTCAATTTAAATATATTTTTGTAATATATATTTTTTTGTGAATATCTTTAAAATAGTTCTTCTGCCTCAACACTGGGTTTATATGATTGAGTTTGTTGGGTTCTGATCTCCTTAACTCTCAAAAATCGCTCGATTTTGCGCTTGAATGCCTCGTCAAGCTCGCAACTTTGACGCCTCCAGGTTCCCTTGCAACCAGCGGTCGGGCATTTTGCGTCTTGCTTGCTCTTGAACATGGCATCTAATCCTTCTTTTGAAACATGATGAATGCAATTTCCAGAGGGATTATTGCTAAATATAGATAAAAATTACATAACCCTATGGTTATTGAACATGTCGCTTACTTTTTGAAAGGCTCGATCATGAGTTTCATGGTGTAAGGGCATTTTGTCATTGCCTCCGTCATCTCTACTTCTTCCATTATTAAATCTTCATCTTCGTCGTTGGAACTTTCTATATGTTTAAAAATATTCTTATACTGTTGAGCACTTTCAAAGTGAAACTGTAAGAGTTGCTCCTTCACCCGACTATTAATTTCTCCCCGTATCGTACCCAAATCTTGTTGATTGCCGTCCAATGCATTGACAGTTACACATGAAGATGAAGATCTTGATGAACTTCCCAGATTATTCACAAATTTCTCATTCGAAACAAGATTGGCAGTACTCTCGTACAACTGGTCACGGTGAGCTGCAAGAACAGCTTCCGAGGTAAGTAGTTTTATCTTCTCTTGCCACTTCACAATAGTCTCATGGTCTATTCCTTCCTTGTTGGTTTTCAATCTCTTTGCGATCGATTCAAGGAGAATCAGACTGTTCTCAACACTATCCTTTACAAATTTTTGATCGGTGCCAGTCCCCGAGAGTCCAGTCCTTGCCCTACTTGTGCTTGGAAGATTTTCATCCTCTTCACTTAAACCTCTACCACGTCTCATTTGACATCGATGTACAGCTATAGCCAATAATATGTACAATAATAAACTTGCTTTACCGGTTTACTAAAATAATACCAACCGGTTGGTAGGAATCATCTCCACAGCAACGTGCTGACTCTCCCGCCTGTATACGCCACTGATGACTCTCTGCTCTGCTGCTGCTGGCCTTCTGCTGCGGCCGCCTGCTGAGCAAGATTTCCGAGACACCGACAGGAGAGTTGCGAGTCCACAGAGTGTGGTTGCTGCTGCTGTGCTGCGCCCCCGCCAGCAGCTCTCCACTACGACTACTACGGTACGGCAGCACATACTGCGAGTAGTACAATAGTAGCAGGCGCAGAGCAGCAGGCGGGCGGCAGCGGCGCGCGCCGCCCAAAGTTCTGTCTGTGCTTTCCTCGTTTCGGATTGTCGATGTAATCCCAAATCCCATCACGATATCATGCTATCTGCATGGTTACCAATGGAATTCTATTAAGAGGAATGCCTCCAAAACAAACGAGATCAACTTCAAAAGCTGTTGGGACTGCGGAACCCACCATCTCAGATGGAACTGGGATTCCCAACAAACGACAGCGTCGCGGAACATCTATCTCTGCAACAACTGCCACTCCAATCCAATTACCCCATGTGTTGGAATACGTAGTCAAACGAAAATTTGAATTGGTAGACAGAAACGTGATGCTCACAAATGAGGAATTGCTGGACGCGAAAAATGCAATCAAAGAACTTGCGAGTCTGGTTAAAGCCGGAAGTGACGGACAAGATATTACTGATCATGGTAGAGACATTCTGCAGCAAGTTAAAAATGTGTTCGATATTTGTGAAACATTGGATGAAGAGGGGTCATCAGAATTTGATCAAGATGACCACATTGCCGAAGATATTTGTGTTGTTGGTGGAAGAACAATGAGAGAGAGTGAAATTAAATGCCCACTTTCGATGAAGGTTATGGTTCATCCTTTGAAAAAGTAAGTTTATACGTAGATTGCTATTACTAGCTGCTCTTGGTGATGTCTTTATTGTCCAGTACTCATCCAACGTCGAGCTGTATTCACAGGGTTGAAAAAGAATCTTTTGAAGTCATGACACAGCGAAAATCATTGGTGTATTGTCCTTTTCCTGGATGCAAAGGACAGTGGAATTCAAAACATATTATTGAGGACAAAGAGTTTGCTAGGAAGATTCAAGAATTTGTTTCTCGTCCGAAGGCTACTGCCAAAAAAATGAAAGAAATGTCAACAATAATTGATCTTACAATTTAACTATCTATTAAACGCCTAACAAATCTTTTTGTGCTCGACATTAGCTGAAGGACAAGCTCTACCTTTTTCTTGATTGATGAAGAACCTGTTTTTTGTAATCATCAAATGTTCCGTCGAAAATCGATACCTTCCTATTTTGAACCATCCACAACTCATTACAAACATTGGTAATGAAATGCTGATCATGACTAACAACTAATACTCCACCATTAAATTGTTTTAGTGCAGCAATCAAAGCTCCAATAGCACCCATATCTGAAAAAGACAACAAATCAGCTAGTTCAGAATATATATCGGTCACATTACCCAAATGGTTAGTAGGTTCATCCATAATAACGACATGAGGTTTAGCAAATGTTAATGCAGCAAATGCAACACGTGATTTTTGGCCACCTGACGAAAATTTCATGGGCTTCAAAGAGTCAGGGCCAGTTATTTCATATCTTCCTAAATGGGCTCGAATCTCAGCTTCATTCGAGTTGGGAAATTGATTCATCATATTGGCAAGGGGTGAAAGTGCCAAATCAAAAGTGTCCATATGATGTTGTGTAAAGACCCCTAACTTCAATTGTGGATTCACACGAATGAAACCCTCCCACGGAACTAGTTTATTTTGAATTAAGTTCAATAAAGTTGACTGTTGAAAACACGATTATTGCTAACATAAACATGAAAAAATATAAAATTACCTTCCCAGCTCCATTTGGACCGACTAAAGCAACCCTACTAGACTGGTCAATGCCAAGATGAACATCCCTAAATAATGGATCAACCTTTTCTCCATGTAAATTCGGATAACCAAATTCGACGCCCTCGATCTGGATTATAGGCCGACCTAATTGTCCGGCATCAAAAAATTCAAAATTGAATTCCGCTTCCTCTTCTACCGCTTCAATCACTGTCTCTTTCTCAAGTGCCTTGATTCTACTTTGAACAAGAGATGCTCTCTTAGCGTTGTATCTAAATTTGTCAACAAAGTCCTGCATGTGTTGAAGTTTCACCTGCTGTGCTTCATGTTGTTTTTGCTGAACAACTTGCATTTCTTTTCTTGTGCCTTCATACATATCATAATTGCCACGATAATATGTCAACTTCAATTTATCAAAAAGCATAATATCAGTGCAAACTTCATTTAAAAACGCGCGATCATGAGAGACGAGCAACACCGTTTTCTCATAACCCTTGAGATACTTCTCCAACCACAAAACAGCTTCTAGGTCTAAGTGATTCGTTGGTTCATCAAGCATCAACAAATCAGGTTCAATAAATAATGCAGCAGCAATTGCTACACGCATTCTCCATCCTCCAGAAAGTGAATCTGTTGGTGAACCTTGCATTTCATCAGTAAACTGGAGCCCAGACAAAATTGAAGCAGCACGACCCTCAGCAGAATAAGCACCAATGATATTTAACCGCTCATGGACTTCCTCTAGCTGTTGCATGATTTTATCGATAGATGCACTTCCGCCATTTTCTTCAGCAAGCATATTTTGTAACTCACGTTCTTTCGCAAGCAAATCATTGCGTTCAACATCACTATCCAATACGACTTGCAAAACCGAGCTAGAAGAGGATTTTACTTCTTGCTTTACATGCAAAACTCGATGGTGCTTCGGAAACCCTTCAATATCAAAATTTGCCATGTGCTTTAAGAGAGTAGTTTTACCTATTCCATTTCTACCAATCAAACCATATTTTCTACCAAAGACGAGCCTCAGGTCTGCTTCTTCCAAGAGAATTTTCCCCCCGTAAGTGATATTAAAGTTGTGCACATGAATGTCCTTCTCTTTGGATCCATCTGAAAAGTCAGGAATCATCATCGTAGAAACCTTATTGTTGTCCTCCTCCCCTACAAACTGTGATTCAAGATCTTCCAACCATTTCCGCTGCTCCTTGGCTGCCTTTCTCTCATCTTTTGAAGAAGCTACATCAGAAACCTCCATCACTGTATTACGCTTCTTGCGAACATTTTCAAACCCCCAGAGAGTATCAACTGTAGCTTTTTCTTCCGCGGATAAGTGACTTTTCGTTACATCATTTAACACGACGACTTTGTCAAGTAAAATTGGTAAGTCAGCTTTATTTGAAGCCACCACGACCAAGCCTTCCATTTGATTCACTATATCTTCACATATTTTCTCGGCAGCTTCAAGATCTTGTGCCAACCCATAACTCTCAATGAAAGGCGCAAGAGTTTCCTTCATGCTTTCCTTTGTTATGGACTCTCCATCTTCAATCATAGACTCGAAATAGTCCAGAGTATCATCATCAATTGATGGCAAATTATCTCTCAGCACCTTGCGGGTATTGTTCTTGCCTGACATTGCAACCGATACAGTCACTTGTCTAATTCGTAAATATTTTTTTTTTTTAAATATTAATTAAATATTGTATTTGTACCAGCTATTGTACTGTGTAAAGTTTGCTTTTTTGTTGGTTGGATGCCTTCATTTGAGTATCTTAATTAAGCGGGGTAGTTTGCTAAAAAATCGGCAGCACCACCTTGACCAACGATGACACTCCTTTCATTTTTCTAGAGTTGCGATGATGTTCTTTGCAATGCAAAATTCATTTTATAACCATCATCTCAGGTAAGGAGCGGTAAAATTTATTTCTCTTCGAATAGTGCCAACGGTGTCGACATGTTGCGAGTTACTTCTGTGAGGAGAATTCACCCTCAAGTCCATACAGGTCGGTTCACTTGTAATGGTCAATTTGCAAGGTGCTTTAGTGGCAGTCCTCAAGGTGACACCAAAGAGATTGTTGATGCTAAGATAGCTTGTGCAAATGATGCGCAGCAAAAGTTTCTGTCTTATGATCAGAAACAGGTAGATCTGATCTTTCAAAAGGTGGCACATGCTGCAGCGAAAGCTCGCATACCACTTGCGCGCGCCACCGTTAACGAAACTCAAATGGGGTGTTTTGAAGATAAAGTTATAAAAAACTCTGTTGCTTGTGAGATGACTTTTTCTCGCTACAAGGACGCAAAAACCGTCGGTGTTATTGATAGTGATCCAATTACCATGCTAACTAAAGTTGCTGTTCCTGTGGGTCCAATCGCTGCAATTATCCCTGTCACCAACCCAACTTCCACGGTAATTACCAAGGCTCTCTTTGCTTTGAAAACCCGCAACACTGTAGTGTTCTTGCCTCATCCCAAGGCTGCCCAGTGCACTGCCGCTGCAGTGAAAGTTTGCCATGATGCAGCAGTACTAGCAGGCGCACCACATGGTTGTTTACAAGTAGTCTTTCCGTCACGGGAGATTTCTCAATATACCATGCATCATAAAGGAGTTAATATGCTTCTAGCCACTGGTGGTCCTTCCATGGTTCAAGCATGTTATGAATCTGGAAAGCCCTCTCTTGGTGTTGGAGCAGGTAATGCCCCTGTTATTATTGATGAAACATACAAAAATCTGGAAGAAGCTGTTGGCTTGATAGTTCTCAGTAAGACTTTTGATAATGGCGTTATCTGTGCCAGTGAACAGTCTATTGTTGCTGTTGAAGCGATATACGACAAATTAGTTGAACTTTTCAAGAAACGCGGTGTTCATTTCGTTGAAGGCGAAGATCGTAAGAAAGTCGCGGAGTACATTAATGTTG
>JACCEA010093441.1_pt1 | contig 24297 bp, 24 predicted proteins | sample 7449851 | NCBI WGS metagenome assembly JACCEA01 (sample SAMN15323453, study PRJNA562643) | freshwater metagenome | isolation source: river surface water | place: USA:Blue River Watershed | collected 2017-08-18 | reverse complement strand
TATAATAGATAAATATCGTTTCAGTGTAGAAGAATATGTATGTCAATTAGTTTAATATTTAACAAAACCATATGGAGAATTTAAAAAAAGTGATTTTACAAATACTTATAAATTTTTTAAAGAATAAGATCTTATATTACTTAAAAATGGTGATTAATCTGATAAATAATAATTATCATTAAATTAATTTAATGATATTATGAATTCTATAATACAAATATTAAAAATATTGGTTGAAAAACAAGAAACAATTAAATATAAATAATCATAATAAGATAAAAGATTACATATTGGTAAATATTCATTTCTTTTTCCATTATGTTATTTATATCATTATTGGGATTGTGATGAAGATACTAAATATGATGTTTTTATAGAAGAAATTAAATAATATTAAAATTACTATAATACGGATTCCAATCTTATTATTAATAATAAAGAAGGTTTAGAATAATTTATGGAATATATGCGAGAAGAATTATCTGGATATTCGGAATTTTCTCTGAATATAGAAAAATAATACAATAATAATAAAAATAAATTATAAATTGAAGAAGAATGTGTTTCAGAATAAGACAACAATAAAAGTATTTATTCTGAAAGTGACGAAGACAATTGAATAATGAACAATCATTTCATAAGTTTTAATAATGTGTATGTAATTAAAAATACAATAGCAAATTAAATAGTATAATTTTTTAATACCTGTTTTGAAACAAACCCTTCTGACAAAATGCTATATCGTTCTCCTTCTTTTTTCTTTAAATCCCACAAATTAAACATTTTTAGTTTTAAACAAAAATTGAATTTTATGTATTTTAATTTATAATAAGATAATTATTTATAATAGAATATATAACTAACTATAACTAAATATCACTAAATATCAGTAATCACAATACAATATCCAAATAACAAATAATATATAATATATAATCATGTAGCAAGAAAATAATTAAGAAAAAATGAATAAACAATTTTTTTATGAATTTGATTTGGTATTATATTTTGGTGATTATATTGATTTTAAAATAAATCAAGATATATCGCACATATAAGAAGATATTATTATATTACTTTAAGAAAATAAATACTATTAAAATATGGAATTTAAATTAGAAATATAAACATATTACTAATAACAATTAAAAGTGATTTTAACATTTGGTGTATCAGTAAAACATTAAATTACATAATCGTAAAAAGTTTAACTAATGCATATTAAACAAATATAAAACAACATCAATAAAACATGTCAAAGAATTAAAATACGATATGGATTATTAAATATTTAATGTATTCGTTTTGTTGAATTACAATGAAAAAATATAAAAATTGATTTATATATTTTTTTTATTAATATATATAACTTATATTATTCTTTTATAATATATTATTTTACAATCATGGGTTTATTAAACTCAAATTTAATATATAAAATTAAAAAATGGTTGTTTTTAACAATGATTTTAATTGGTAATTTATCATTGTGTTTATTGGTATATCATTTTTAAAATATATTAATAATTACAATTATATATATAATATTAAAATCAAGAGATATTATTTCAGTTATTGGATTAATATTATATAAATTTGTTAAATTAATCTTACCTAAAAAATAATATATTGATACATATAGTTTAAAAAAAATTATTGTATAAATTCCAATATATACTGAACCATTTTCCGAAATTAAAAAAACATTAGATAGTATATAAAACTAAAAAATATCCAATGATATACATATTGCAATATGTATTATATCAGAAAAACCATTTAAATATTTTAATGAATTATATGGTAATGAAAATGAATGTTTAAAATTATAAAATATTCCATATTTTTCTTGGAAATAATAATTAATTAATATTACATTTACTTACCAATAAGCATATTAAAATATATATAGATTTCCAGTATTTGTGATTGAAAAATCATAATAAATGGGTAAAAAAGATAGTATTATTATTATGAATGATATATTTAACAATAGACCAAGACGTTTAATTCCTGAAACTATGAAATAATTTAACAAAGAATTATCTTTATAAATTTAATAAGTAATAGTTGATTAATATGATTTAGATAATTTTGATTTTTTGCACTATTTAGATGCAGATTGTGTATTGGAAGAAAATAGTGTTTTAAACATGATATAAAATATAATTAGAAAAGAAATATTTACTTCTTGTTCATTGGTATTAGTTGATTTTTCAAATAATCCATGGGGATTTTGGAATTTATATTAAAATTTTCAATACAGTTATGGATAAAAAATAAGAAGATAATTTGAAAGTATATCTTAAAAATTAATTTGTCTTCCAGGTGCTTCAACTTTAACAAGAATAAATACAGAGTTGGATCCTTCTATGAGTTAATCTGAATTAAATTATATTGAAAGATATACTATTATTCCGAGATTATCTGATTTTGTTATGGCAAATATATAATTTTTAGGAACAGATAGACGTTTAACATCATGTATAATGTAAGAAAGTCCATAAAATAAATTATCTTTTGATGACGAATCAATAGTATATACAGTATGTCCTTAAAGTTATGGTGAATTTATTGGATAAAGAAGAAGATGGGCATCAAATATGTATTTTAATACATTAAATAATTTATTTAGTAGAAATATTAGTTTATCAATTAGATTTTTATGTCTTTTTGATTTTTACCGTCAAACATTTATATATTTTAGATATTTTATAATGATTTTATTTATTAAAAGATTAGTTACCGAAACAACTATTAATGATATATTATATTTAATTCCATTTATTGTTTTTGTTATATTACCTTATATGTATTTTATGTGTATTTAAGCAGTATTCTAACCTGAATTATGGATAAATTATAGAAAATTAGTAGTAGGTATGATATTAAACAAATTATTAACACCTTTTTTCACAATTGTTATTATTACGAATATGTTTTTAAAATTGGGAAATTTTAAATGGACAGGTGTGAATAGGTTAGATTTAGCAGAATAAGAGAATAATGAAATATAAACTGAATTATCAGAAGAAGCAAAAAGTTCTGTAAGATTATCACAAATATTAACAGATTATTAAAACTTTTATATTAACCCTTTAAATAATGTTTGAAATTATTTAAAATATTTAAAAAGAATTATTGAAATTATTTTTAATATAAAAATATATAAGATATATTTTATAAAAAATAACAATAGTCATAATAGTCATAATAGTCATAATAATGGCATATACATATATTTCTAAAAATTTTAATAATGATGAATATTTTGGATTAAACTAATCCAATGTATTTCAATATAATGGAATAACTATTATTGAATATTGTCAAAATGAAGAAAATTAAGAAATTATTGAAAAATTTAAAAATGAAGAAGTTGGACAAATAGTTGGAATATGTTGTAAAGAAAAAAAATCATATAGTTTATTAGGAGTTGTTGTAAAAATTTATAAAGGTTAATTGATTAAAAAAAATACTTAAAATTATAGAAAATATTTATTAATTATAAAAGACTTTCAATAAGAATTACAAAATATTTCAAATTAAATTCGTAAAAATTTATTAGAACATATTGGTATTAAATATGATTTTAAAAAATATGCCAGGTCTGGAATTATAATAGTAGATGATGTTCCTGAAAATATAAAATAAGCAATTATCGAAGCATAATAAATAAATGAAGAATAAAATAATAAATCAGAAATAAAAATTAATTCAGAGTAATATCCTTTATACAATATTAAAAAAGTAGAAAAAATTATAAATATATATCAAATGACAGACAATACACATGAATAAAAATAGAAATAGAAATAAAAATTATTTAATTTCAAAAAACAACAATTTAAAATATAAACATTAAAAGATAATATATAAAAATATTTACATAAGAATTCTAAATGATTAATAAAATTAAAACGATGGCGAATATTAATTAATTATATTTTTAATATTATAAAAACGATACTAAAATTTTATAACTTAAATAATCATTTAATAATTTAGTTAAAGATGAAACACGACCAACACAAAGTAGAAGGTACAATAAATTAAAATATAATTGTATAACTAAAAAAATTATACATAGTTAAGATACAACATTTTAATAAAATGAGAAATTAAACAAATATAATAAAGGCAAAAAACGCACATATTAACCTTTAGAAGAAGAAACCATTGAAAATATTAACATGAAAATTCTACTTGATAATTTTTGTAAATTAGTAATTATTAATGATGATTATTACAAATAATAATATTGGAAAAACGGATTTATTGAAAATATTTAATTATTTTAAGTTCGTAACATGGCAACATACGAAGAACCAATTGGTATTATTACACCAGAAGGAATACATAAAGATGGTATGGATTATGTATAATTTACCTGTATGAATTAAGAAAATGTTTCAGGTGGTGAAGTTGAATTATACCATAATAAAAAAGATAGAAAACCATTTGTAGTTTTAAATATGAGTTCTGGTTTTTCATTATTTATTGATGATTAAAAATTTTATCATTATGGTAATGATTTTTATTAAGACAATATTGCTATACCTGCATATTCTGATTATTTTATTATTACTATTAATAAAAATAAATTTTGAAATTTATAATAATAATATTTTTTCAATATATATTTAAATATATTTAAAGTATTAATCTAAAAGATTAATAAAAATGGATTTAGAAACTTAATTTATATATGCTTCTCGTATGGGAAATGTATAAGATTTAAAATTTTTATTAAAGAAAGGAATAGATATTGAAACAAAAGATATTGATGGTAAAACCGCATTAATATATGCATCAATAAATGAAAATTTAGAAGTACTATAATAATTAATTATTAATAATGCAAACATTGAAGCTTAAAATTAATTTGGTTCTACTGCATTAATTGAATCGGGATTGTATGGAAAATTTAATTCAGTTAAATTTTTAATTGAAAAAGGTGCCAATATAAACGCAAAAAATAATCTAAATCAAAATGTTTTATTTAAATCAGTTTATTGTGGAAACTTAGATATGTTAAAATTTTTGATTGAAATGGGTGCCGATATAAACACGAAGAATATATATGGTAATACGATTTTAATTTGGGCGTCATAAGAAGGAAAAATGGACATTGTAGAATATCTTATTACAAATGGGGCAAATATTAATATTAATAACAATAAAGGTTAAAATGCGTTAATTAAAGCATCATATTATGGACATTTAGATATAGTAAAAACTCTTTTAAATCATGGAGCGGATATAAATTAAAAAGATAAATATAATAATACTTGTTTAATATATGCTATTTAATATGGTCATTTAAAAGTTGTTCAATATCTTGTATAATAAAGAATAAATATAAATTAAAGAAATAATAACGGAAAATCAGCGCTTGATTATTCTGATTTATATGGACATTAGGATATATTATTATATATTATTTCTTAAATGAATTATAAATGATTTTTATTAATATAAAAATTGAATTATTTTTTAATAATTATTATATAAAGATTATATAGCTTTTGTAGTATAATTAAAATTATTTTGATAAATAAAAAAGATATATATTTATAAAATAACTTTTGATAATTAAATTACAATGAGTTCTTCAAAAAGTAAGGGAAAATCAATTAAAAAAATGAATGTTGAAGAATTAACAGATAAATATTAAAAATTAGATTAAAGAGAACATGTTTTAATTAGACCACATATGTATATTGGAGAACCAAAACCATATGAAAGAGAAGAATATATATATGATGAAAATTTAAATAAAATTATTTAAAAATAAATAATTTATTCAGATGGTCTTTTAAAAATTTTTGACGAAATTTTGAGTAACGCAACTGATTAATATACTCGCTTAAAAAATAAAAAAAGTTAAAACCCTGTCACATAGATACATGTAGAAACAGATATTAAAAAGGGGATAATTAGTATTAAAAACAATGGTGAAAGTATTGAAATTAGAAAACATAAAAAAGAAAATATTTATATTCCAGAATTAATTTTTGGAAATCTTTTAAGTGGTGAAAATTTTAATGACAATGACGATAGACGAGTTTGTGGTACAAATGGTACTGGATCCGTTTTGAATAATGTTTTTTCCAAATGGTTTAGAGTAGATATTGTCAATAATGGTTAAAGATACATTTAAAAATTTGAAAATAATTTATCAATTATTAACCCACCATAAATTACATAAGTTGATTCGGACACAAAAGAATATGTTAAGATTGAATTTTTACCAGATTATGAAAGATTTGATATATAATTATTAACAGATTATGAAAAAACTCTTAAAAAATAATTATCTAAAAAAATGATTACAGACTAAGAATATGAAACAAAATATAAGTATATGGAAAAACTTTTAGAATAATAATTTTAAATATTTTATTAACGAACATTATAAACAAGTGCAACTACTGATAAAGATTTAAAAGTTTTTTATAATAAAAAACAAGTCCCGGTTAAGGATTTTAAATCATATTGTTAATTATTTTTAGATGAAGACTAATTTTTTACATTTGAAAGTCCAAATGATGACTGGTAATATGGTGTCGCAATTAGTAAAGACGGATATTAAAATATTTCTTTTGTAAATTAAAATTTTACAAAATCAGGTGGAACCCATGTAGAATATATATTTAATTAATTTATTGATGATTTATTTAAAAATATTGAAAGAAAAGCAAAAAGTTAATCAAAAGGTTCTGAAAAACTTATTAAAAAAAGTCATATTAAAGATAATATTATGATTTTTGTTAATGCAAGTGTTTCAAATCCTAAATTTAAATCATAATCAAAAGAAGAATTAACAACTAAACCGGCTGATTTTAAAACTTCCGTGAAAGTTTCAGATAAATTTAAAAAATCTATTATCAATAGTCCAATTACAGAAGCATCAATGAATAGAGTATTGGGTGTAGGACTTAAATAATTAGAAAAAACTGACGGAAAAAAGAAAAGTCGTTTAGTTGGTATTCCTGGTTTAGATGATGCTAATTGGGCAGGAACAGCAAAAAGTGATTTGTGTTCTTTAATTTTAACAGAGGGATTGTCGGCAAAAACTATGGCGGTTTCTGGTGTGGGTGCTTTATCTAATGGTAGAGATATTTATGGTATTTTTCCATTAAAAGGAAAAGTATTAAATGTTAAAACCGCTTCTTCATAATAAATTGGAGCAAATCAAGAAATTAGTTATTTAAAATAAATAATGGGTCTTTAAACAGGTAAAACATATACCGATGTATCCGAATTAAGATATGGTAAAATTATTTGTTTAGTCGATTAAGATCTTGATGGAAGTCATATTAAAGGTTTATTAATGAATTTATTTTAACATTTATGGCCTTCATTATTTTAATTGAAAGATTTTATAACAACATTTTTAACACCTATTGTAAAAGTTTAATAAAAAAATGGAGAAACATTAGAATTTTATGCTATATAATAATTTCATGAATGGTATTAAAAAAATTCAAAAAACGCAGTAAGAATTAAATATTTCAAGGGGTTGGGAACACACGAACCTAAAACTGTTAAAAAATATTTTTCACCAGAAAATAAAAAAGAAGTAATTTATATTTATGATGGAGAAAGTAGTGATAATTCTATTAATCTTGCGTTTAATAAAAAATGCATAGAATAAAGAAAAAAATGGTTAATGAATTATGAAAGAGACAATATATTGGACTATACTAATCCATATGTTCTTTATGAAGATTTTATTAATAAAGAATTAATACATTTTAGTAATTATGATAATGAAAGAAGTCTTCCAAGTATGGTTGATGGTTTGAAACCTTCATAAAGAAAAGTTCTATATGGTTGTTTTAAAAGAAATTTAACACATGATAAATAAGAAATAAGAGTATCATAATTGGCAGGTTATATTAGTGAAGTAGCAGAATATCATCACGGTGAAATGAGTTTAAATGGGACTATTGTCGGTATGGCATAAAACTTTGTTGGTGCAAATAATATTAATACTTTAATGCCAGTTGGTTAATTTGGTTCAAGATTAGTATCTTCGGGGTCAGATGCAGCATCTGCTCGTTATATATAAACTAAACTTTAAAAATTAACATCGATAATATATGATAAAAAGGATTTTCCATTATTTTAATACAATAAAGATGATGACGGAAAACCAATTGAACCACTATATTATGTTCCAATTGTTCCAATGGTTTTATTCACTAAAACACAAGGTATTGGAACAGGATTTAGTACAAATATTCCTCAATTTAATCCAGAAGAAGTTGTTAATGCGTTAATGACTAAAATTTAAAATCCTGAATTAAAGAGTTTCCCGATTAAACCTTGGTTTATGGGTTTTAAAGGAACAGTAATTAAAAAAGTTGGACTAAATTAAGATTCAGATAATTATTCAACATAAGGTTGTTATTAAAGAATATCGCCAGATTAAATTTTAATTACTGAACTTCCAATTGGTAATTGGACACAAGATTACAAAGACTATTTACAATAATACATGGTTGATAATCCAAAAGTATTAAAAGATGTAACGGATTAAGGTAATGAAAAGGTAGTTAAAATTACACTTACATTTCATAAAGGTTGTCTCGATAGACTTCTTGAAAAGAAAGATAAGTTTGAAAAAGATTTTAAACTAATAGGAACTGGAAGTCAGTAATCTTTCAGTAATTCAAATATGCATCTATATGATGAATTTGGAAAAATTAATAAATATAAAAATGTATCTGAAATTATAAATTCATTTTATGATATTCGTGTGCATTTTTATAATTTAAGAAAAGATTATCTTGTAAAACAATATGAAAAAGAATTATAAATTTTAAGTGATAAAGCAAGATTTATATTAGAAATTATTAATAAAACATTAGTTGTTAGTAATAAACCTCGTAAAAATATCGAAGCAGAATTAGAAGATTCAAAACGAACAGGTGGGGCATATATTCGTGTCGAAGGGACATATGACCATTTACTTGGTATGCCAATTTATACATTAACAAAAGAAAAAGTTGATGAATTAATTAAATAAAGAGACGAAAAATAAAAACAATTAAATGCTCTTAAAAAGAAATCACCGACCGATTTATGGGTTGATGACTTATCATAATTTATGAAATGTTATGAAGAATATTATTAAAACTATATGGACGAACTTGAAGGAAAGGACAATAAAGTTAAAAAATAAATTAAAAAGAATGTATCAAAAAATAGTTAAGTATAAACATAAACATAAACATAAAAAGTTTAATCAAATTCTAAATCTAAATCTTAGAGTTAAAATTAAGCATCAACATCTTCTTGATTATAATAATTATTAATACATATAAATATTTAAAAATATAATTAATTATATTATTTTTAATATATTTTTATAATTTTTTTATAATAAAAAAATTGAAATTATTAGTAAGATATATTTATATAAAGAATTATTTACATTTAAATTATATATAACTATTTTATTTTGTAATAAAAGTTTAGATTATATATTAGTATAAAAAATGATTTCATTTATTAAAATATGTGGAGCAACAATGCTCTTAATAATTTAAACATATTCATAACCGGCATTAGATTAATAAATTTCTTCTAATGAATTATCACTTCTAATATAAGCATTGCGAGGTGATGAACCAATTGAGCCTTAAACTCCTGTTGCTGAACCTAATGTTCCAGTTCCTGAGCCTTAAACTCCTGTTGCTGAACCAGAAACATTAGCAGAAGAACCATATGAAACTATATTTGAAGAAGAAGAAATTGTTTAATCTCCTGACTAAATTAGTTCTTCACCTCCTGTATCTGACACAAAAACGGAAGATATACCATAAATGTTAGTATATGTTGAATATAAAAATTAACAAATAATAATTGACTTGACATATGTTGAAATTTTTGATCTTGAAGAATTTATATATGATGAATTAGAAGGTATCGGATTATCCGAAGAATAAAAAAATTAAATATCTAAATCTATTTCCAAATAGATTTAAGGTATGCCTTCTGATAATTTAAATACATAAAGTTCATTAGGTTAAGGTCAATAAACTATTAAAGTTATTGTAACAAACGATGAAGCATAAATACAAAAAATTTAACAAGGAGAATAAATTGGAGATAATTCGGATAATTCTGATAATGAATTATCAGATAATATTGACATAAGAAGTATTACAAGTTCTTCAAATTCTATTTTTGATTACATAAATCTAAATATAATACTTGTATTATATATTTGTATGACATTTAATATATTATAATGATCATATTAAATAAAAAACATTAATTATAAATATATATTAAAAATTTTTATTATTTTTTTATTATTTATTCAAAATCACTTGAATTTAACAATGTAAATTGGTGGGGTGTTTTTGTCTCCTGAACAAGCGAGTTTTTCAATACCTGCGAATTTAGATTTTTCTTTTAATACAAATTTATCGCCACGAGTGCTCATTGACATTTTAGAAATGGCAACAAGAAGACCCATTACGCCAACACGAGGACTTACACGGTCAGAAGCTACAAGATTTGAAATTATTTCTTTACCTGTATCTTTGTCGGTCATTGTTCGTGTGCCTGCACGGGGATTAATAAGAATGAAGTTTCCAAATCCAGAAAGCATATCAGTTTGTTCTTTTTCGGTAAAAAGACGAGATTGTTTTACTTAATCAGTAAATTCACCTCCATTAAATTTAGCTTCGGCGACAGCAGTATTTAAATCCCATTCAATTTTTTCAATATACTTCATACCATCATAAGTATATACTCTTGGTTCTTATTATAGTTTTTTGGAACCAGATTTGGGTGCTGATTTAGGTGCTGATTTTGCAGCAGAAGCAACTTTGGAACCAGATTTAGGTGCTGATTTTGCAGCAGAAGCAACTTTGGAACCAGATTTAGGTGCGGACTTTGGTGCTGATTTAGCAGACGCAACTTTGCTGTTAGTTTTTTGAGATTACATTGTGTTTAATAAGTTTAATTTTTTATTAATCTTTTTATATATATATTATAAAAAAATTATTATAAATAATAAAAAAGATAATATAAAATAAGTATTATATTTAATATATAAAATGTCTTATTCTTTAAATAGAAATGAAGCAATATAATATTTAAAATAACTTGCGATTATTGGAATATTATTTTTTGTAGCATTTACATATAATGGTTTTATGAAGAATTCCAATGGAATGTTGTCAGCGACACAAATATTTGTAAAAATAACTGGACCTAATTTTTACAAATATTTAAAAAAAACAATTAAAGATAAAATATTAATACCTCTTAAAAATAATTTTGAATGGTGGGCAATATTATTAACAAAACTTTTTAAATAAATAGCTATTTAATTCTTTTAATTATTAAAATATGTAATAAATGTTATTATCACAAAATCTCCATACAATTATATATTTTTATTTTTAATTCTAATATAAATTTTAACATATTATTCATATATAAAACTACCCAATTTCGGTCTTTATAATAAATATCTTTCAACAAAAACATAAGATTAAAATATTGATATTGAAACATATGATATGTTATAAGATATTAATGACAATAGTGTATTAATTGAAAATATTGTAAAAGGAGAAAGTTTTGATAATAATGATAAAGAATTATTGAAAACATATTTAAATGAAATGTTTTTAAATATGGATGGAATTGGGTAATAAAATATAATTAATTTTTCATAAATTTATGAAGCACACTAAATGTTTTAAACAACATTATAAAATTTATAACTTAAATATATTAAACAAAATATTAGTTAAAATCTTTTTGATTTTAAAGTTAAAACATTTATAACACCTTCTGCTGCTGATATTTAATCTGAATTATAAAAAACATCTGGATTAAATATTGAATTAAACACTAAAAGAGTTGAACTTCCAAAAGAATAAGTTATATAATAACTATAAACTACAAATGATAACAAATAATAATTATAAGAATAAGATGTAAAACAACGAGCAGAATAATGGTATATTGAATGGAAAAAAACAGGTAAATTTAATAATGAATAATAAACTTAAAAAAACACATCTAATTAATCAGTAAATAATTTATAAGGAATTGTAAATAATCATGTTTAATTAATTTTAAATAGAAATATTAAAAAAGAAAAATTTACTCCATAAGATATCTCAAATAAAACAAATGAAAATAAATAAGAAGTTTCTGTTAATTTAAATTTAGAAGAAAATAGTGCATAATATTTAATTTATTATATGTCAAATATCACAGAAAAATAACTATAAAATTAGTCTTATTTTACTACATTTGGACTTGAATAAATTGATAAGTTATAGAATGAAGGATATGTAAAAGATTTTAATTAAAATCTAAATATAATGTATCTATCAAATGATACTAAAAAATACTTAGATTTTCTTTATACCTTAAATTTAACAGAAAATTAAAGAAAATATATATTAGTCGCAATTAATTAATATATTAAAAAATATCCAAAATCTGAAAATTTAATAGAACTTAAAAATTATATAGAAAATGTTTTAAATTAAAAATATGTCAAAAATGAAGATATACTTGTACATATTGAAAAATTATATGAAAATACTGTATTATCAAAAATACTTAATTGGAATTAAGAAGACAAAAATAAAAAATATAATCCAAAAAATTAATTAATGAATACTATTATTACACCTACAAAAAATTATACTTCAAGTGATATTTTATGGTTTGTAAAATAAATTGAAGATAAAGACTTTTATTTTAATAAATTTTAATATACTTTAACATAATATTAAAGACTTTAATAAAAAAATACTTTTTAATTATTTAATCAACAATATCTATATAGTATTTTTTCACAAAAAAATATTACAGATACAAAAGATTAATAATGGTTTATATAATAAGGTATTTTATCTTGTTTGAATTCAATTCGTAAAAATAAATATGAAATGTCATTAGCAAATACATTATCTAAACTTCTTATTTTGGTATAAAAATTTGATACAAATGAAAATATTACAAATTAAATTGTTATTGATAATTATATGAAATATAAAAAATATTAATATATTATATCTTTAATTCGTCAAAGAAGTATTAAAGAAAAAGAAATAGAAAAATATTTATAATATCTTCATTTAAATTTAATTATTTCAAAACTTGATAAAAAAGTCTAATAATAATTCATAGAAGCAATATAAGAAAAATATTAAGCATATAATTAAATATTTAATATTAATATTTTTATTAAGAAAAAATATATTTTAGATTTAATTTAAAATGATATTGTTGATATTGTTGATTTATAGGAAAAATATGCTCAATGGTGGAAAAATAATTTATTATTCTTTTTAAATCGTGGTTTAGAAGCTATTACATTTAAAGATATTGGTGGTATTAGATATATGAGTGGATTTCCAAAAAAACTATTATTTTTAATACGATATCGTATGGAATTAGTTATGGCAAATATTGAAAAAAGAAAACCAATATATACAATTCCAAGTGATTAAAAAGATAGTGATTTTTTTAAATTTACATGGAAAGATTTAGGATTTTTACACTTTTTAAATCCATTTATGCTTGCTACTGAACGAAAAGAATTTATTAAAATTGCATAAGAATATAGAAGATTTGAATTATATAATTAAAAATTTACAAGTAAAATATCCGAATTAGAATTAAATATTGTTGGTGATTTAGAAACCACAAATCAAGTATTACAAGATGCTTCTTCAAAACTTTAAAATACCACAATTGAAGGTGGAAACTCAAATGTATCTTCTGAGTTTAGTGGTAAAAAATAGTATGTATGTGACCATTAAAGAAGTGGTAATAAATATGCAATGAATTGTATGAATAATGAAGATGGTGAAATGTAAAATATTTTTATTGAAAGTAATATATATTAATATTTTAGATAAAAATAGGATGAACTAACGAAAGATCGTAAAATTGATAATGTTAGTAATAAAAGGGGAACAGACCATTTGGATTTATATGACAAAGATTATTATAAATATTACGATCATTCATCTGATAATAGATATAATGAATGTTTAGATAAGACAAATCGTAGAGAAAAATATTGGAAAGATGTTGGAGATTTTATGGATTTTTATTGTAGAAATTAAAAAAAACCATTATATTATAATATGGTTTTTGATCCAACAAAAATGATATTTTATGCGGGTAGTGTTGGAAATGTTAAAAATATGGAAGACTGGGGAGAAAGAAATGATATAGATAGATATACTATTGTTTAAAATATCGCAAATAAAAATAATATTAATGAAATTATTAAAATGTATAGCGATTTAGCAAATAGCAGTGATTCAAATGGTTATTCACGAGATGGACCAAAATATTTTAATTTATTAATGAAATAATTGTTTTTATCTAAAAGTTATTTGGACGCGGGTTATTAGTTACCATTACCTGGTATGGAAACAACTGTTCATGAATTCTTTATATGTCATGATAATGACGCCGATGTTTGTACAGACTAATTACCATTTGCACCATTACCAGAAGTTGAAGAAAAAGGATTTTGGAGAAGCGCAATTAATTTCTTTAAAAATCCATTAAAACCATTTACAGAATTAATTAAAAGTATTATGTCAATTATCGGTTCATTATTAACAATATTTAAAATATTCATCAAATTAATAACTACATTATTTAAAAATCCAGAAAACTTTTTTATAACACTTGTATAATTTATTTTTGTCATAATATGGAAAATTGTTGATTTATTAATACTTGGACCATTCCTTACAGTATTTTATAATATATTTTAAATCTTATTTAGATTAAATATTACTATTAGTTATTTAACTCTTGGATTTATATTATATAGTATTATTGTTTTGGGATTGGTATATTTAATAGTATTTTTAAACCCTATTGGAAAATTTTTGTTAAAAGTTGGTTTATCTATTAAAAATTTTCAAAAAATATAAACAATAAAAGATATTACAAATGAATATAATAAAAAATATTCACACATTAATAAGGGTGCAAATGTGTGTTATGGTAATTATATACCAAAAGGTAATATGTGTTATAGGGATAATTACTCTTGGAATATACCATAATATTCAAACGCAGCAATAATATATTAATTATCTACAAAGACTAATGAATTTGCATAAACATAATAATTATAATTATCGACACATAAATTATTTGGTAAAAAACCTGAAAAATATATTAATAAATTATTAAATGAATATTAACGCAGAGAAATGTTGTAATAAAAAACTTCTTAACAATTATAAAATTATAGTAAAAATACATGTAAAAATGTTGATAATTTTGATAATAAATCACTAATAATATAATGTTAAAATATGTTATAGAATATGGATTAAGGATAAACATAAAAAACATGGGAATATGGATATGGTAATTGGGGATATTTTAATTCATAAATAGATATGAATAACTAATAACAAGATATTGAAACTAACAATAAAAGTAATAAAATTGCAATAGGAATAACTATATTGTCTGTTGGTATATTAGTATTTATGGTTCCATTTAAGGGCATTACAATGTATGCAAAATACGCATAAGATTTCAAAAAAAGTATTAAATGAAAAACATTTATTTATATTATTTTTTATATTATTTTTTATATTATTTTTTATATTATTTGTTTATATAAATAAAATAACAAAATATATTAAATATTTTAGATTATGGATATATATAAATAGAAAACTAATCCTATATTTATTGTATTTGTACTTGTATTGATTGCTGTGTTTCTTATGATTATGGTTAAAGAAAACTTTATTATTAACAAAAATACAAATTAAATGTATATGGAAACAGAAAAATAAAAAGACAAATATTATATTGAAAATATGAATAAAGGTGTTGAAGGTGGTATATTAGAAAACGAAGTAACACCAGAAGATGCAGCAATTGATGTTAAAAAATAAAACAATGATAATATTTCATATCTAAAACCTGACGCTGGATTTCATAAAGATTTGATATAAGATGATTTAAATGATAATATGTCTCTACATTATACGATATATGATCATCGTTCTTATTTAGAAAATGGAATTTAATGGAAAGATTTATCATATCACGCAGACAGAAAAAGATTAAATGACGATAAAGAAATAACAATTGGAAAGAGAATTATTCGTGATGGTAAATTTTATGGTTAAATATCACCACCATATTCGTCTGAATCTGGAATTAATTTAGACAATTATTGTTTGGTATTACCGCCAACTTATGATTTGGGAATATAAGGTAAAGCTTTTACAGTTTTATTTTATGGAAAATTTAATCCAATTTAACATATTCCATAAAATGGTGATAATGTTCCAACAAGTGATTCATTTAAATTATTATAGTTTTTTGCAAATGCACCTGAAAATTTGGGATTAGAGATTAATATAATACCCATACCTTCATAAAATGTTAATAATGTTGAATATTAATTTGATATTACATTGCGTTGCGGAAATCCCAAAAGAGTACATACATTTTAACCATATTAATTGACAGAAGAATCTAAAAAAGATAATTTTAAAATTAAATATGACTAACCTTTTTAAACATATGCTTTTACTTTTACGGATGTTGGAATTGAAATATATATGAACGGATAATCTAATTAATTTGAATGGAATAAAATTAGTAAATAATTTCCAATTAAATAAATTTTCTGGTCAAATAAATAAGCACTTATTAACGCAACTAAAAATATACCCCTTGAATTAAAAACTTTTACAATTATTGACAAACCTGTATCTGACGCATATATTGTTAAATATAATTAACATTATAATTAAAAAGAAATAGAATGGACAAAGGAATGGCAAAAATTATAATCATAAAAAGACAATAAAATTAAAGATTTGGAATCAGTTGAATAAAAATTAAAAGACTAATTATCTAAATTATAAAAATGCCCTTTTGAAAATTCATAGAATTTAGACAACCCATGTAATAAAGAATGTTATAATGTTGTTTGGTCTGGATAAATTATTAACAATGGTGATTATCGTTATTAATAAAAACCACTTACATCAAAATGCGCATAAAGAATATAAAAATATTGTAATAGTCAAAACGACAAAGAACCAGCGTGTCGTTGTTATGATATTGGTTTTGCACAAGATAATGCTTATTGTAAAGATTAATCAAAAACATTAAATTATTTAGCTTCAACAGAAGAATAAAGAGACGCACAAAATGTAAAATCTGGATTATAAAAAATATTAGGAGATGGATAATTATTAAGAGATTTAAATATTAGTTAAAAAAATTCAACATCTTCTATAATTTCTAATTTGTTTTCTAAACCAGAATAAGAAGTAAAACCAGAATAAATTAAATCTCCATATTAATTTAAAAGTATGTTTTAAGACACAAAATCATTATTGAATATATCTTCTTCAAAAGATGAATTATAAAATACACCAACATTATTAGATGCATATAATATGTTATATTTGAATGAATGAACATTTTCATTTTAAATTATTAATAAATTTTTTCAACATAATAACATTTTCTTAAATATTTGGTCGTTTTTAATAGTCTATTTATAATAATTCTAAAAATATTGAAATTATTTCACTGATATGTTTTTATTTTAAAATTAATTTGTTTTATAATAAGTATGTTAATAGTGTCATATTTAATTAATATTAATCTTAACCTTTCAAAAATGTTTTATAATCTGATTAAATATTATTGATATTATTTTATAATTAAGTTTTTGTGTATTTAGATTTAAAGAATGGTATAAAAAATTCTTCATGTTTGGTAATATATTTTTAATTGAAATTATCTGAATATAATTATTAAAATTATTCCATATTTATTGGATTATTTTGTTTTATAAAATAACCAAATATTTTATTTTCAGGAGTAGAATATAGACTATTATGTAAAAAGAAATCAGCAAATGTATTTTTTAGAAAATTATCATTTTAACTATAATTTTCAGAAAGATTAAAATCTATGAATTTAAACCCGTCAAGAATATTATAAACAATGTTATTATTTTTTATATCACCATGCATTACATAATTCTTTTAACATTGATCAATAAAATCATATAATTTTATATATTGTTTCAATACAAATTATAATTCATATAATTCATTTACTTCTATATCTTTTAAAATAATTCCCCCATAATTATAATATATTATACGATATTATTAATTTTATTCATAAAATTTATCATTATCGCAAACAATATCAAGTTATTATAATTTTTTACCACTAATATATCCATCACTACACATTTATATAATATTTTAATGAAGAGGGTCGATTTTTTTCATAGTTTCATAACTTTCTATTTCTTCATCCGCGTATTTGTTTTTGAAAAATACTTTACCTACAATGTATTCTTTATCTGGACATTGTTATTTTATTGTTGAAGGTATTTTTATTTATGATTTATTTGATTAATTAATATTGTTTTAATCCTATTTTAAAATTTATTCTTTATCAATATTTGTTTAATTGTTTTTTTAGGTTTGTTATATTATTTTATTTTATTGTGAATTTAAAATTATTGTAGGATTTATTATTTCGGGTTTAGTATTATTTGAAATTTTAACTGGTTTATATTAACTATTAAATTTTGAGTTTAATTCGTTTTAGATGTTTTTGTTTTTTATTAAAAATACACATGAATATGTTCCACTACCAACATACCAAGTTTTCTCCCAACTTTGTGAGTTAGATAATTCACTTTATATTGTTTTTAAATTAGATAATTATTTCTACATTTTATTTCAATAAATTTAAAAAATTTTAAAAAATAAATAATATAATTTTAAAATAAGTAAATAATAAAATTGATATTATATATATAAAATGGCATCAGTTGAAGAAATTTAAGTTAGATATAGTTTTTTAAGTATTTTAAATAGAGAACCAACAAATACTGAATTAACTTTATATGAAGATGCATTACAAAATGCTACAAAAACAATAAATTAAATGGAAACCGAAATATTATAAAAAAAACAAGGCAATATGACTTATAATGGAAATTATACACTCACACTTTAACCATATTCTGGTAATAGTTTTACTGATATAGATTATAGTATTGGTATGATTTTAGGTAATGGTAAATTAGTTGGAACAACAAGTAAAGATTTAGGTAAATTAGAAAAAATGTTAATGGCAGCGGAATATGTTTATGATAAAAATTCATCAACAAATACTATTCCAGTATTCAACACAACTATGCTTGAAATAAATGGTGTTAAAGAAACAAATAATGCCGCAATTAGCAATGTATCATAGTCTTTAAATATGTACCAAGGTATATATACAGTATCATTTACATAAGTTATTAGTGGAATTGATGTTAATATTAATGTAAAAACATTTATTAGTAGAAATTATCCATTTGTTGTAGTATAAAGATATAGTATTACTCCTGATGGAGGAGACCTTACTAATTTATAATTACGCCATATTATTACAAATGATAATGGTTTGTAACATTAATAAATGAGAAATGGTATTATTGACATTAATGGAACATCATATAATTTATTAACAGGATAAGCATAAGTTTCTAATAGAAATGAATTTATTGGTTTTGGTAGTTATTATTAATTTAAAGATATTACAAATGATACATTAATTACAACAACAAATAGTGGGGGTATTTCAAATACAGGTTTAAATGTTTATAAATTTTAGAATTTTGGTTATAATAAATTCACTTTAGCAGAATTATCAGACGGTGTAGAATATGGTATAGATATTTTAACAGTATATTAAACTGAAAAAAGTATTGGAAAATTCAAAACATTAAATAGTATTGAAATTAATATTGATGAAACAATTAAAAGTATTATACTAAATATTTTTGGAACATTTACTTTTGATGAAATTGAAGTAGAACATAAAAGATTTTGGGAAAATTTATATACAAATAGTGATATAAATGTTTATCCCAAATAAGAAATATTAACTCCTTCTGACTCGACAGAATAAGCAGAATATGATAGTGTTTTGAATATACGAAGACTTTTAAAAATTAGTTAATATTTATTATATAGTATTATTAATAGCACTGTTTATGATGAATTTTATAGTGATATAAATTATTTAGTTGATATTGATGGGACACTTTATGATACAGGAGATTTATATATTGTCCCATGTTTAACAATATTATAAACATCTTTGGTTGAAAATATTTTAAATTTTAGATATGTATAATTTTAAGATTTGAAAAATTTTTCAACTACATATGGTAGATAAGGTATATAATTTCCAGTTAATAATTTAATGACGAATACATAGATTTTAGAATATGATAGTAGTGCTCTTAAATATTTATATAACATTGGTTTAATGGCAATAAGTGCTTGGAATTATTACAGGGTTAATAAAAATATGGATTGGTTATAGTCAAAAGGTGTAAATATTATTTAAGGTGCCGCTGATTATTTTATAAGTATATTAAAGTATGATAGTGGAAATGATGTGTATGTAATTAATAGTAGTGTTGGTTTAAATAATGTAGATGGTTCAAATAATTGTCTTGTAATGTATGTTGTATATTTAACAGTAAAATATGCTTTATAAGCAAGTTATGAATTAAAATTTTTATATTCTTCAAAATATCTTATATATACTAAGATTAAACTTCCTGTAACTTCGGGAACAGTTGTTTAGGTAGAAGAAGGTAATCTTTTAGCAGGTGGAAGTGTATCTTTAATGAATTATATGGAATAATTTTTAGTTTTAAATAGTTATTATCATACCGATTTTTTGATTAAATACCAAAATGTTTCAAAATCTGTTATTTTAAATAACAATTTAACTGTTCATTTAACAAGTGGAACCGGTGGAACAAATATTATTAATAATACTTAAAAATACTATAAAGCTAACTTATTATTAAGAAGTGATTTATAAACAAATTATACACAAGAATTAACAAATATTACACAGAGAAATACAGAAATTAAAAAGGCGTGGACAGATATATGTACCATGGTAAATTAAACTAAAAGTAATCCTTGGAGATTATTTACTATTGAAAATAATTTTTATGGAGTATCTACACCAAGTATTTAACTACATGCATAATTTTTATTATTGTGGTTGACTGCGTTTGGTGGTATGTAAATACAAGGACAAGTTACATAAAATCGTGTATATAGTGAATTTTTTAGATTGGCTAGAAGAAAATAAACAAATATATAACCACCTATTTTTGAAAAAATAGAATTAAAAATAAATACAACAAATACTGTTTTATTAAATTAATTAGTTTATGAAACTGGTGTATCAACATGTGCAGAAACTTGATTTAATCTAAATGAAATAATCAAGAACATTTAAATAAAACTATTCGTTTAATTGAAAATCTCATCATATCTATAATTAAATATAGAATAAACATTGATGCTACTGGAACAGTATAATATTTTAATAAATATTATAATTTTTCTGATTATTATGGTTCTACAATAATATTTTCCAAATTTGAAGGTATTGTGATATACACTTCTTGGTCTTATACTTTTTTACCAAGTTTTTATAATTATTATAATTTAGATTATTATAATTTTTATTGTTATAATTACTGTTAAGTGTTTGTTAAAACTTATAATTTAGACTATTAACTTGGGTGTTTCTTAATAAATGGTACTTTATCTGGATCTACTTGAATTCCGGGAATTGGACCAGTTGGTGCAGATATTGGTGCTGGTAATTGTTATTTTATTTGACTATATTTATGTACTAAATCTTTAATTTTAACATATATATCTGTAATATCAACAATACTCAAAATAATATATGCTATTATACCATAAATAAATATTTAAAAATAACATTCATATATTCCTTTTTTGAAATCAAAAAAGTTTAATTCTAATTATTCTTTAATAATTTTTTGATACAATTCATATACTATTTTTAATTATATGTAAAATTCTACAGATTTTTAATTAGTATATTCTTCGGTCAATGCTTATTTTAATTATACTACAATATTTTGATTTTCAATATCAAATAAATCTTTAATATATTGTGCCCCTTTTTTGTATTAAGATTATTGTAAAAGTGGGAATATGTTTTATAATTATTATTCATATATGTTAAAATTATTTTAATCATTATATTCTTTATATTCTAATTATATAGATTTTAATTATACTTTATGTTAATTATATATGAGTGTAAGTATTTTAAGATGTAAATATTCTTTATAGTTAATAGTTTTTTATATATATGATATATCAATGATAATTTTATCTTTGGGAATATTTAATTCTTTACCAATTATATTTTATAATTATTCTGAATTTTAATTAAAAATTTCAGATTTTGTTTTATTTTTATATAATTCTTCTATCAATGATAATATATTGTGAATTTTTTTAACAATAACATAATTATCTTCTTCTTTTATACTTGTGATATGTTCTTTAATTTTTTTTGGTAATTATTAATTATATTAATTTTATCCTTTAAATGTATTTTCTAATAAATCTTCATAATAATCTATACATTATTATAATAGAATATTTATGAAATTTTATGTTTTATATATTTCCGATTATGATGATACAAATGTCATATATTAAATAATTTATCTTTCTGGAAAAGATTTATCATTAGTATAAAAATCAATCACTTTTTATGCTTTAATATCATTTTAATGTAAATCATCAAGTTTTTATTATTTAATTGTAAAATAAACTTTTTCTAACATTCTATAATTTTTAATAATAGTATCTATATATGTATTTGTTGATTTTATTATACAACATTCTTGTGTATAGTTGTCTGTTTTCATAACAAATAAAAATGTATAAAATAATGAAATTAATAAAAATCCAAAAACACGAATAGGATTTGTATTAATAACACCTAATATTTATTATAATATTTTGGGTGTTTAATCATAAATTTATTAAGTTTTTAATTTAGAAAGTTCTTTTCTTGATTGTGATTTTCGTTATATGTCTTATTCTGTAATTTCACCTGCGCCTTCTTAATATTATGATTAATCAAACATTTTTTTAATATTTTATCCGTAATCATTATTTTATGGTTATGATTAATCAAACATTTTTTTAATATTTTATCCGTAATCATTATTTTATGGTTATGATTATAGTTATTGTTATGGATATTATTATTCTTATTATAATTATGGTTATGATTAATTAAACATTTTTTTAATATTTTATCCGTAATCATTATTTTATGGTTATGATTATAGTTATTGTTATGGATATTATTATTCTTATGGTTATAGTTATTATTATTCTTATGGTTATAGTTATTATTATTCTTATTATAGTTATTATTCTTATTATAGTTATTATAATTATTATAGTTATTATAATTATGGTTATTCATCAATTTTAAACATTATGCGTTTTTATTCTTTAATTAAATTATTTGAAGAAGGTTTATCTGATTTAATACCATTAATGTTGTAGTATTATTTTTTTGCGTATTTTTTTGTTGAGTATTTTTTTGGTATTTTTTCATTTAATTGTGGGTATTGTTCTCCTCCATATTATTGAAATTAAGAATTTTATTATAATTCTTTTTTGCTTATATAATTTTTAATTTTTTATGTTCCTTCAATGAATTTTTATTTAATATTCATACCATATATTCTATTAAAATAAACAATTGATGCAATATAAAATGATGTAATAATCATATAATCAAAAAATGTTTTTGATTTATGCATACCTTGTTTGATATTTACATGTAATTCTGATAATTTTTGATCTAAATTTAATTAGTTATTATTCATGAGGTTTATTCTTTTGTAGAAATAATTTCTAAATGGTGTAATACTTATAAATGTTTCTGATTTTTTTTATTCGTGTAATTTGTTTTCAACTATGTTTAATTTTTGTTCTAAAAATTGTGTAAAATTAGCATTATTTTAAAGTTAATATTCTTCTTTTTATTGAAGGTTAAATTATTCTTCGGTGGATTGATTAAAAAATGAAGAAAATAATTATGAATACGATGTTTATGATGGTGTTTTTAATGCAGAATGTGTATTTTATTTTTATTGTTATTATTGTGATACTTATTTTAATTATTATTTTTATAATTATTGTTGTTCAACAATTTATTCGTTAATTAATTCAGCAAAAGATTTAGTTTTTTAAATGTCAGTTTTATTATTTTAAATATTTGTCGGTTTTTTTAATATTATATTTGTTTTTTAAATGTCTATATTTCGTGTTTATTCTTATTATTTAGAATTTTTATCATTATTGTTTTATATATTATTATCAATTC
>JACCEA011573282.1_pt1 | contig 24344 bp, 18 predicted proteins | sample 7449851 | NCBI WGS metagenome assembly JACCEA01 (sample SAMN15323453, study PRJNA562643) | freshwater metagenome | isolation source: river surface water | place: USA:Blue River Watershed | collected 2017-08-18 | reverse complement strand
TCAAAGAATTCAAACCCTCCAGTTGGGTCATAGATAACCGTACCGCGGTCTATTTCATTACTATCTTCATCACGCTGATAGGTCTGATGACCTACATCAACCTGCCGAAGGAACAGTTCCCTGAAATTAAGCTGCCGCAGATCATCGTTCAAACTGTGTATCCGGGCACATCGCCTGAGAACATGGAGAACCTTGTGACCAAGCCCATTGAAAAGCAGGTGAAGAACCTGACCGGCGTAAAGAAGGTCACTTCCAATTCGTTCCAGGATTACTCTGTGGTGATCGTTGAGTTCAACACGGACGTGAAAGTGGACAAAGCCAAGCAAGACGTAAAGGACGGAGTGGACAAGGCAAAACAAGACCTGCCACAAAATCTGCCGTTCCAGCCCGAGGTGAAGGACATCGACTTCTCGGAATTCCCGATCCTGAACGTAAACGTGTCAGGCGATTACGATCTGGCGCGCCTTAAGAAGTATGCCGACAAAGTAAAAGACGCGATAGAGGCTCAAAAAGAGATCAAACGTGTGGACCTGGTTGGTGCTCCCGAGCGCGAGATACAGATCAACGTAGACCTCTTTAAGATGCAGGCTGCAGGCCTCACTTTCGACGACATTGACCGTACAATTGCCATGGAGAACATCTCTATGACCGCTGGTGAGGTGTCTATGAACAATCAGAAGCGTATCCTCAGTGTAAAGAACGAGTTCAAGGCTGCAAGCCAGATAGGCGATATCATTGTAAAAAACCAACAGGGTCGCAGCATTTACCTTAAAGATGTTGCAACTGTGATAGACACGTTCGTAGAGCAAAAAAGCTTTGCCCGCCTGGATGGCAAAAATGTAATAACGCTGAACGTGATCAAGGCCAGCGGTGCCAACCTTATCGAAGCATCTGAGAAAATTGATGAGCTGGTGAAGAAAATGCAGAAAGAAGAACTGCCCAAAGATCTGAACATCGTCATTACAGGCGACCAATCTGAGGCTACACGCAGCACCCTCACTGACCTCATTAACACCATCATCATCGGCTTCATCCTCGTAACAGTCATCCTCATGTTCTTCATGGGTGTCACCAATGCGTTGTTCGTGGCCATGTCGGTGCCGCTGTCGTGTGCTATCGCTTTCCTGGTGCTGCCTGGTATCGGCTTTACGCTCAACATGATCGTACTTTTCTCGTTCCTCCTGGCCCTGGGTATCGTGGTGGACGACGCCATTGTAGTGATAGAGAATACACACCGTATCTTCGACAATGGTAAGAGAGACATTAAGACGGCGGCCAAGCTGGCCACCGGCGAGGTGTTCCTTCCTGTACTTACGGGTACCATAACTACCCTTATGCCATTCATTCCGCTGGCATTCTGGAAAGGAGTTATCGGTAGCTTCATGTTCTTCCTGCCTGTTACACTGATCATCACACTGGTGGCATCACTGCTCGTGGCATACCTCATCAACCCGGTATTTGCGGTTACATTTATGAAACCTGAACCGGAAGGGCCGCACAAGGTGAAGAAATTCTCGCGCCGCGATCTGCCGCTATTGGTTGTGTTTGTTGCCGTAGCTCTGCTTTCCTACATAGGTGGCGCACGTGCTATGGGCAACTTCACCCTGTTTATCTATGGCTTCATTATGCTGGAGCGCTACGTGCTCTCCGGCTGGATACATGCGTTCCAGAACAAAGCATGGCCTGCATTCCGCGAGTGGTACACCCGCTGGCTCGTTAAATCGCTCAAACGTCCGGGTCTTGTACTGTTCGTGACCATTCTGTTGTTCCCTATATCTATCATGACCTACAACATGCGCAAACCTCCGTTTGTGTTCTTCCCGTCAGCCGACCCCAACTTCGTATATGTTTACCTGAACATGCCGATAGGTACCGATCAGAAACACACGGATGAAGTACTGCACGAACTGGAAAAGAAAGTGTACAAGGTATTGGACATGGACCCGGAACGCGGCAAGAAGAATCCGATCGTTCGTTCGGTTATCTCCAACGTAACAGTTGGCGCAGTAGACCCTACCACGAATGAACTGGGCGACTTCCCGAACAAAGGAAAGATCACCGTGGCATTTGTTGAATTTGCAGACCGCCATGGTATCTCTTCAGCCAAATACCTGGACCAGATCCGCGCGGTAGTTCGCGCCTATCCCGGTGCAGAAGTGACTGTAGACAAAGAACAGGGTGGACCACCATTGCCTAAGCCGGTTGTTGTAGAGCTGACAGGCGACAACCTGGATACACTTATTGCCACTTCCGACAAACTGAGAAAGTATCTTAAAGACAAGCAGATACCGGGCGTAGAAGAGTTGCGCAGCGACTTCCAGGCCAACAAGCCTGAGATCAGCTTCGACCTCAACCGCGAACGAATGAACAATGAAAGCATCAGCACTTATGCCGTTGCCGGCGCACTCCGTACCGCGATCTTCGGTAAAGAAGTTTCCCGCTTCCGCGATGCGAATGACGACTATCCGATCTACCTGCGTTACACATCCGAACAACGCCGCGATATCGAAGCAGTAAGGAACATGCCGGTGATCTATCGCGACATGGGTATGGGCGGTATGATACGCACGGTTCCGGTTAGCTCGTTTGCCGACATCAGGTACTCAACTACCTATGGTGGCATCAAGCGCAAAGACCAGAAACGTATCATCTCTCTTTCTTCAAACGTCCTCTCGGGCTATGAAGAGAACGAAGTGGTGCAGGCAGTGAAGAACGAGATCGCCAACTTCCACGCTCCATCCGGCATCAACATAGTGATGAGTGGTCAGCAGGAAGAACAGGCAGAGACCACAGGCTTCCTGGGTAATGCCATGATGATATCACTCGGCCTCATCATTCTCCTGTTGGTACTGCAGTTCAACTCTATCAGCCGCACGGTCATCATCATGAGCGAGGTGCTGTTCTCTATCACAGGTGTGTTTATCGGGTACAGTATATTCGGCAACACGTTCTCTCTGGTAATGAGTGGTATCGGTATCGTGGCACTGGTAGGTATTGTGGTTCGAAACGGTATCCTGCTGGTGGAATTCATGGACCTGATGCTTGCTGAAGGCATGGCACCTTATGACGCAATAGTGGAAGCCGGCCGAACACGTATGACGCCGGTATTGCTTACTGCAACGGCAGCCATCCTTGGTCTCATACCGCTGGCTATCGGTGTCAACCTCGACTTCGCAGGCCTCTTCCGCGACTTCAGTCCGCACTTCTTCATAGGTGGCGACAGCCCTGCCTTCTGGGCACCTATGGCGTGGACCATGATATACGGTCTCAGCTTCGCTACATTCCTCACACTCATCGTAGTGCCGGCAATGTGCCTGCTCAGCTTCCGTTTAAAAGACTGGATCAGTAAAGTAAAAGGAAAAGCAAACAGCTCGTTAGGTGAATAATTGACTGCTTTACTGTGATGTAAAAATGCCGCCGTAATGGCGGCATTTTTTATTTATTCCAACTTTCATTGAAAGTGCCTTACATGCAATACTACTAGCAATAAACAGTCTGTGATTTTTAAAAAAGAACACAGCCCCGGAAAAATTCCGGGGCTGTGTTCTTAAAACTTGATCTCAATTATTTATTCATTGTAGCCAGGAACTCTTCGTTGCTCTTGGTGCCGCGCATTTGCTGCAGCAGGAAGTGCATAGCCTCGTCGGTGTTCATGTCCGAGATATGATTGCGCAGCAACCACATCTTGTTCTGTACATCTTTCTCCAGCAGCAGGTCGTCACGGCGGGTAGATGATGATGTGATATCGATAGCCGGGAAGATACGCTTGTTGGCCAGCTTCCTGTCAAGTTGCAGTTCCATGTTGCCGGTACCCTTGAATTCTTCAAAGATCACCTCATCCATTTTAGAACCGGTATCTATAAGTGCTGTTGCCAGAATGGTGAGCGAGCCTCCGTTCTCTATCTTACGTGCAGCACCGAAGAACTGCTTTGGCTTCTGCATGGCGTTTGCTTCCACACCACCGCTCAGCACCTTGCCGCTTGCAGGCGCTACAGTATTGTGCGCACGTGCCAGACGTGTGATAGAGTCCAGCAGTATCACCACATCATGACCCACCTCTACCAGGCGCTTCGCTTTCTGCAATGCAATGGTAGAAACTTTCACGTGTTTATCAGCAGGCTCGTCAAACGTAGAAGCGATAACCTCTGCACGCACACTGCGCTGCATATCGGTCACCTCCTCCGGGCGTTCATCCACCAGCACTATCATCAGGTAGCACTCCGGGTGATTAGCAGCAATAGCATTGGCAACTTCTTTCAGCAGCATGGTCTTACCCGTTTTGGGCTGCGCCACTATCAGTCCGCGCTGACCCTTACCTATTGGGGTAAACAGGTCCATGATGCGGGTGCTGTAGTTATTGCTGGTAGAAGTAAGATTCAGTTTCTCGAATGGGAACAGCGGCGTCAGATAGTCGAACGGTACACGGTCGCGGATCTCGTCGGGGTGTTTGCCGTTGATACTTTCCACTTTCAGCAGTGCGAAGTACTTTTCGCCTTCTTTCGGCGGGCGCACAGTGCCCTTCACTGTATCGCCGGTCTTTAATCCGAAGAGCTTTACCTGCGAAGGTGATACATATATATCATCAGGAGAGCTAAGGTAGTTGTAGTCGCTGCTGCGCAGGAAGCCGTAGCCGTCAGGCATCATTTCCAGAACGCCTTCGCTGGCCACTATTCCTTCAAACTCCAGATTGAAATTACTTTGTTGTTGTTGCTGATTCTGCTCGCGGCGTTGGCGGTTGTTGAACTGCTGATGCTGCGGGCGTTCAGGCCTTGCCTGTTCTGCACCTTCCACGGTTTGCTGTGGTGGCTGCACGTCAGGCGTATCCTGCTCCGGCATAGTGATCCCGGTACTTTCTGCAACCGGCTCTGCTGCTGCAGCAGGTGCTACGGGCGCAGGAGCCGGTGCGGCTGCCTGGGGTGCAGGTGCCTGCTCGGGGCGGTTGTGCTGTGGCCGCTGCTCGTTGTTACGGCGTTCGTTCCACTGCTTTTGCTGTCCCTGGTTGCCACGACCCTGCATTTCTTCTTTCGGCTTGCGCTGACGACGTTTTTTGTCATCGCCGGCCTGGTCTGCATCGGCTTCTGTTTCAGCCTTCACTTCAGCGGGTGCGGGTGCTGCTGCTACAGGGGCTGCTACAGGTGTCGCTGCTGCAGGGGCAGGGGCTGCCTTCGCTGCCGGCTTTTCAGCCGCAGGGGCAGTTTCCTCCTTTGGTTTGCGGCCACGCTTCTTCTTACCCTCGTCGGCAGCAGGTGCCGCTGTAAGTGCCTGTTGATCCAGTATCTTGTAAATAAGCTTTTGTTTTTCCAGTCCTGCCGTGTCTGCTATCTTCAGTGAATTGGCTACGTCTATTAGCTCAGGAACGAGCATGTCGTTGAGCTGCGTAATGTCGTAAGGCATGCGTGTTATTTTTCCGTGGGAATTCTAATATGTGAATAAAAAAAGGTCTGTTTAAATGAACCTGCTTGACTAAAAAATGATAATCGGGGATTTTTTCAGAAACTCTGAAAGAAAGGAAGGAACTGACAGTTCCGATGTGCAACATTACAACTGTTTTTCGAAATAACGAAAAAAACCGCCTTTATTTTGGTCTTTCCGGCAAAAAACACCGTCATAACCGATTGTAAATCATCGAAATATCACCGGCGGTTTATAAAACTCAATCCTTGTGTGCTGCCTTAAAAGCTGCCGCCATTTCGGCAACACATTGCGCTATCGGGGTGTACCTGAAACCATTAAGTGCCTGCAATAATTTACCGTTGTTGTACAGAGATATACTATGCGCGGTGGTAGCAGTTTCCCGTGTGATGACCGGGTTTGCACCCGTTATCCGCGACCAAATAGCGTTGGCGCGCCAAATGATGCCCGTCATTGCCGGGGTGGCTCGTATCCGTGGTGGCTTTTTGCCCAGCGCATTTGCCATCATAGTAAATATCTCGCGGTAGGCATGATTGCCCTCGCTCACTATGAAGCGCTCCCCTTCTATGTCGCTCGCCATCAGCAACACCATCGCATGCACCACATCGGCAACGCCCACCCAGCCATTCACGCCACCTGTATAGAACGGGAATTCCTTATCCACTACGGTCATGATCTGCGGCGAGCCTGATGACCAGTCGCCGGGACCCAATATGAGCGACGGGCACACTATGGCTGCACAAAGGCCCTCACCTACGCCACGCCACACCTCGTTCTCGGCAAGGTACTTGCTGATACCGTAGGCCGAATTGTAACCGCTCTCGCCCCATTCCTGCTCTTCGTCGGTCTCCTTGTTCATGTGCCCGCTGCGGCCCAGGGCCGCTACCGAACTTACATAAACCAGCTTGCGTATGCCCTGCTCCACTGCCTGGTTCACAATATTGGCGGTACTCTCGGGGTTGAAGTGCAGCATCTCATCTCTCCGCCTCGGGTCGAACGAGACTATAGCAGCACAATGGTACACGTCATCAACATCCTTCATGGCAGCCTCTACGTCATATACGTCCAGCAGATCCGCCTGCATCCATTCCACACCGGGCAGTGAGGAATTGTCATCCCCCGGCTGCCGTGTGTTGTACAGCGCACGAACCCGCTCGCCCCTGCGCGACAATTCGCGCACCAGGTGCCCCCCTAAAAAACCACTGCCGCCTGTAACAAGAATCATCTGATGGATGAGGTAGTATGACTGAATTGTCTATCGGTAAAAGTAGTGAGTAGCGGGTACATGGCAAAACTAAGAGTAGCAGAGCGCAGGCGGTTTCTGTTATGGTTTTTATAAAGCTTGTCGCGCGGCATCCTTTTGCCCCGCCTAAACCGATAATTCCGCACCTTTGCACCATGCCTTTCAAAAAGATCGATCAGGAAGATCTCCGCTTCTTTACCTCGGTAGTGGGCACCGGATATGTGCATACCGATGAGGAACAGCTTTCGCGCTGCGCATCCGACCATACCGAGGACCTGCACTACCTACCAGAAGTGGTGGTGCAACCCGACAATACCGCTGAGATATCAGCGATCGTGCGCTACTGCAATACACACAATATCTCAGTAACGCCACGCGGTGCCGGCACAGGCCTTAGCGGCGGCGCTCTGCCCGTGACAGGTGGCGTGGTACTGGACATGAAACGCTTCAATCGCATTCTGCATGTGGACAGCCGCAACTTTCAGGTCACTACAGAACCGGGGGTCATCACTCAGGAATTGCAGGAGCATGTAAAGGCACAAGGACTATTTTATCCACCCGACCCCGCCAGCAAGGGTTCCTGCTTCATTGGTGGCAACGTATCAGAGAACAGCGGTGGCCCACGTGCTGTGAAGTATGGCGTAGTAAAAGACTATGTGCTGAACCTGGAAGTAGTGTTGCCCAACGGAGAAATTATATGGACCGGCGCCAATGTGCTGAAGAACGCTACAGGCTACAACCTCACCCAACTGGTGGTGGGCAGCGAAGGCACGCTATGTATCATCACCAAGATCGTACTGAGGCTCATACCGGCAGTGAAGCACGACCTGCTGATGCTCGTTCCCTTCAGATCGGCCGTGCAGGCATGCGAGGCAGTTAACGCTGTATTCCTGGCCGGCTTCACTCCATCCGCACTCGAATTTATGGAGCGCGACGCCATTGAATGGTCTATGCGCTATGTGCAGGCTACCGGCATCAATCTTCCGCCAGACATTGCCGCACACCTTCTTATAGAAGTGGATGGTAACAACATGGACCAGCTATATGCCGACGCAGAGGCCATCACCAACATTGTGCAGCAGTACGACACCGATGAGGTTCTCTTTGCCGATAGTCACGAACAAAAACAAATGCTGTGGACGCTTCGCCGCAAGGTCGGTGAGGCCGTTAAGAGCAATTCTGTATACAAAGAAGAAGACACAGTAGTGCCCCGTGCCGAGCTACCCGAACTGCTAACCATTATTAAAGACCTCGGTCGCGAATTCGGATTTCACTCTGTGTGTTATGGTCATGCCGGCGATGGCAATCTTCACGTCAATATTGTAAAAGCTGGCATGAGCGACGAAGACTGGAACAATAAACTCCCCATTGGCATACGCCGCCTGTTTACAGAAGTGGTGCGACTGGGAGGCACCATATCTGGCGAGCACGGTATCGGTCTTGTGCAGCGCCCCTACATGGATATTGCATTCAACGAGACGCAGATGGCCCTGATGCGCAGCATCAAAAATGTCTTCGACCCCAACGGCATTCTTAACCCCGGCAAGATATTTTGACAACCAACCCACTTACCCCATGTTTTACGCAGGCGTGTTCATCGTTCTCTTCATTATTGCTGTGTGGGCATTCATGCAGTTACCTCAGTTTGGCCGCAAACCCAAGGGCGAACACCTTGAAGTGTTGCGCAGTGCACCCAACTACAGCAACGGTGCATTTCAGAACATCATGCACACCCCGCCCTTCACCAACGGCGCCAACTTCTTCAGCGTGTCGCGCAAGTTCTTCTTCGGCAAGAGCCCGCTGGTAAGACCACCGGCGCCCATACCATCCATCAAAACCGACCTGCGCACTCTCGACCGCGACAAAGACCTCATCGTCTGGTTCGGGCATTCATCCTATCTGCTGCAGCTCAGCGGCAAACGCTTTCTCATAGACCCGGTTCTGGCAGGCCACGCGTCGCCCGTCAGCACATCTACACGCGCGTTCCCGGGCTCAGACATCTACCGTCCCGAAGACATGCCCGATATAGATGTGCTCATCATCACCCACGACCATTACGACCACCTCGACCATAAAACCGTCAGCGCTCTCCGCCCGCGCGTGGGCAGTGTTATCACTTCTATGGGAGTGGGCGCACACCTGCTGCGTTGGGGTTACTGCAAAGACACCATCACAGAAGGCAACTGGGGCGACGTCGTTTCCCTGCCCGGCGGCTTCACGCTCACGTTCGCACCCGCAAGGCACTTCTCAGGTCGTGGCTTCAAGCGCAACGGCACGCTTTGGTCCTCAATCGTATTACAAAGCCCGCTGCACAAGCTTTACCTCGGCGGCGACTCGGGCTACGGTACTCACTTCAAAGAAATAGGTGCACAGCACGGTCCGTTCGATCTGGCCATTCTTGAAAACGGCCAGTACAATGAAAGCTGGCAGAACATACACATGATGCCCGAGGAAGTGGTTCAGGCCGCCACCGAGCTGGGCGCACGCACGCTGTTCCCTGTTCACTGGGCTAAGTTCGCCTTGTCGCTGCATGCGTGGGACGACTCTATCACGCGGGTTGTGGCCGAGGCACGTCGCAAAGGAATGCCACTCATCCACCCACGTATAGGTCAGGTAGTTCTGCTAAACGAAACGGAACAACATCCCGAATGGTGGAAGGAAGTAAGCACTGCTACCGCATAGATCTGATAATGCGCTCAGTGCGCTTGTCCGCACGATGGTTCTGCAAACTGATGACCGCCCATACTGCTGCGGGTATCCACCCCAATATGGTGCATTGCAGGATAAGGCAAATGATTCCGCGAAGGATCCTACCCCTCAGGAAGAACGACAACCACGGAAATACGATAGCGATAAGTGTCATGATAATGGTATTACCGTAAAGGTATTGAATTCCCGCTTTTCGGCGCGCTACTGCTGCTCCCTGCAATCTTACTATATTTGCCCGTCCCCTTGGTATGAATACGAAGCTCACATCACTCATGGTTGCGCTGGTATCGTCTGCTTTTACCGCAAACGCTGCCCGCCTGTTCATACAAATGGATGATAAACAGACCAACCACCTGCGTGCGTATGGTATCATCTACAATGTCATCGCGTCGGGCACTTCGGCCGACTGGTTGCTCAACTATCGTGGGGGCAGCTTCTCTGTCGAATACACCCCTGCCCTCGATGCATCCTGTCGCCAAAGAGGTGTTGCTTTCGAAAGACTGTCTGATGCCGGCTATGCAGCTATCACACGGAAGGTAAAGGCCCCAATGTTCAACGGAGATGTGGTGGCGCTGAGCAAGGTGCCACGCATTGCGGTCTACACCCCATCGGGCAAAAAACCGTGGGACGATGCAGTGACGCTGGGACTCACCTACGCCGGCATTCCGTTCGATAAGGTTTATGTCTCAGAGGTGCTTTCCGGCGCGCTCAGTAAGTACGACTGGCTGCACCTGCACCACGAAGACTTTACCGGTCAGTATGGCCGCTTCTGGATTCAGTATAAAGATGCCGACTGGTACCGCAACGATTGCCGTGCCACCGAGCAACTAGCCGCCCGCCACGGCTTCCGCAAGGTATCGCAGATGCAATTGGCTGTGGTGCGCAAGATCCGCGAGTTTGTGGGCGCAGGCGGCAATCTCTTTGCCATGTGCTCCGCCACCGACACCTACGACATTGCGCTTGCTGCAGCCAATACTGACATCTGTGACTCGCAATACGACGGCGACGGCATATCTCCCAACGCTCAGTCAAAGCTGAACTACGGCAACACATTCGCCTTCACCGGTTTTCAGGTATCTACCGCCCGGTACGAGTACGAGTACTCAACTATAGACAATACCAACTTCCGCTTCCAGCCCGAAAGCACCGACTACTTTACGCTGCTGCCCTTTCCCGCCAAGTTCGATGCTGTGCCCACCATGCTGTGCCAGAACCATACGCGCCGCATCAAGGGTTTTATGGGACAAACCACCGCTTTCCGCAAAGAGTACCTGAAACCCGATGTGGTGTTGCTGGGTCACCGGAAAGATGTGATGGAGGCGCGATACATTCATGGCAAGCATAAGGAAGGTACCTGGACCTTTTATGGTGGCCACGACCCGGAAGACTACGAACACAAAGTGGGCGAACCGCCTACCGACCTCGATCTGCACCGCAACTCGCCGGGCTACCGCCTCATCCTCAACAACGTGTTGTGCCTCGCATCGGGCAAAAAAGACGTGCAGGCCGTTGTATGCTGCGAAACCGGCAGCATCCCGGTACCGCCACCGGCCACCGGCAGTCCGTTCCGCATACTGCCGGGTGCAACGGGTGGAAGTCTGATCATATCAGGCACGGGTGGCGAGGTGATAGAGGTGGTGACACTGGTGAACAAAGATGGAGCTGAGGTCTACACCCGCCGCTTTAGCACTACTCGCGTCACTATAGATATGGACGGATTAGCCACCGGACTCTACAACATAAAGGTAAACGGCAACTATGCCGGCAAGGTCGTGAAGAACTGACTACCTACTATTCAGTTTTGCGCTAGATTTGCGCCCGTTCCGCAGCACACAGCAAAGATCATGAGTACCGTACACGAACGCCGCAAGGGAGAACCCCCATTAATAGACTCTACCTCCGACCACCGCGAGTGGTTGCGGGCAGTCGAGAAGCTGATCCCGCCGGGTCCGCCTGCAGAACCGGCTGTCTTTCCGCTGCTGCGCCATCCCGGTAAGCTACAATTGCTGCTGGTAACGGCAACCGACCTGCCCAAGGAGATCCATACGAAAGAGCAGGAGAGTTTTCTGATACTTGAAGGGGAATGTATCTGCCGCATAGGCGATACCGACCACTACCTCAAACCCGGTTCCTACTTTGAAGTGCCTTTGAATGCGGGTCATACCCTGCATGTGCGTTCCGAGCGGTTAGTGGCGCTCATGCAGCGACTGGACATATAGCCCGGTCTTATGCGAAGTAATTGATAATGCACTCTTTCAGCATACGCTCCTGCTCGGCAAGTCCTTTTACGCCTACCGGTTCCAGCTCGTTAAAATGGGGCCAGCCCTCTTCGTCACGACCGGCAAACTCGTAGAAACCGTACTGACTCAGCAAGGTACACACCGCCACGTGCATCAGGTCGCGTTTCTGCTCTTTAGAGAACTTGCGCTTCGGCATACGTCCCAGTTCGTTCACACCTATCAGGAACAAAATGCCCTCCATATCGGGCAGTTTCCCGAAACGTTCTCTCAGCATTTGCTCCGTATCCAGCCATCTTTGTTCAAAATTCTCCATATTCTTACCGTCCTTTGTTTTCACTGCGGGCTGCGCAAAGGTATTATTTATGTCCTTGCCACGGCCACACAGTGTTTTCATATACAATTTTAAAAAAAGTTAAAACTGACCGGTGTTCTCTTCATTGTGGTGCTACCGCTTTATTTTTGAGTTTTTCGTAGCATTGTAACTAAAACCGCATCGTATCAATATGGAAGTATCTTCCTCTTTCGACATCCGCGAGCTGAATGAAAAGATCCATCAGCAAAGTGCCTTTATTGAGTTGCTTAATATGGAACTCAACAAAGTGGTTGTGGGACAAAAGCACATGGTTGAGCGCCTGATGATAGGCATGCTTGCCAATGGTCACGTACTGTTGGAGGGCGTGCCGGGTCTGGCAAAGACACTCGCCATCAAATCTTTGGCATCGGCGATCCATGCCAACTTCGCCCGTATCCAGTTCACTCCTGACCTGCTGCCTGCCGACGTGCTGGGTACTATGGTCTACAATCCGCAGGAACATAAGTTTGCCGTACGTAAGGGACCAATATTCGCCAACTTCATTCTGGCCGATGAGATCAACCGTGCCCCAGCAAAGGTGCAGAGCGCGCTGCTGGAAGCCATGCAGGAACGTCAGGTGACCATTGGCGACAACACCTACAAACTCGAAGAACCCTTCCTGGTGCTGGCCACCCAGAACCCAATTGAGCAGGAAGGAACTTACGAACTACCTGAAGCTCAGGTGGACCGCTTCATGCTCAAGATCATCATCACCTACCCTAAAAAGGAAGAGGAGCGTCACATTATTCGTACCAACCTCAACCCTACGGGCGCTGTAAAGATCAATCCGGTGGTTTCTGCCGATCAGATCATCAAAGCACGCTCACTGGTTCGCGAAGTATATATGGACGAGAAGATCGAGCAGTACATTCTCGACATTGTATTTGCTACCCGCTTCCCCGACGAGTACAAGCTGGGTAAGTTGAAACCATACATCAGCTATGGTGGCTCACCACGTGCCAGCATCAATCTGGCACTGGCATCAAAAGCTTATGCATTCATCAAACGCCGCGGCTATGTGATACCGGAGGACGTGCGTGCAGTGTGTCATGATGTGATGCGCCACCGCATAGGTCTCACCTACGAAGCAGAAGCTGAGAACGTGACCAGCGAACAGATCATCAACGAGATCCTGAATGTGGTAGAGGTACCATAGCAGATGACCTAATATCATATCCTTTTTCTCAACGCCGTGCCGACGCACGGCGTTTTTCTTTGCCCGATACGGGTCAGACGTACCGATCAGGTGCCAACATTTCCCAATTACATAGAAACATCTTAAATTTATCTAATTATTCACTACTCATTCCTCCCGATCATGCAAAAAATCAAAATTGAATTCAAATGGGCCCTCATCTTCTCAGTTGTGGGTTTGCTATGGATGGTTCTTGAAAAGCTCTGCGGGCTTCACTCCACCTACATCGACTACCACATGTACCTCACTAATCTTTTCGCTATACCTGCCATTTGGGTCATGGTGCTGGCGTTGAAAGACAAGAAACGAAACTTCTACGGCGGACAAATGACCTACGTTAACGGACTAATGTCGGGGGTGATACTGTCGGTTATCATTGCAGCCCTTAGTCCGCTCACACAGTGGGTTACATCGTTTGTTATCACACCGGAGTATTTCCCGAATGTCATAAAGCGCTCGGTGGAACTCGGCTACTACAAAACCACTGCCGAAGCGGAAGCTGTGTTCAACTACAAGAACTACGCCACACAAGGCCTCATGGGCGCTTTGGGGATGGGCATTGTTACGACTGCTGTTGCTATGATCTTTCTGCGCACAAAGAGTGCGAAAACAGCCTGACCGCAAAGCAGCATTACTCCTCCGTAAAGGCCAGCGAACGACCGTAGGTCTCGGGTAGCAACGCGGCGGCGGCCAGAGCCAGCGCCCATACGATGCAGCCTGTTATGGCCAGGCCGCCGGTCAGGTCCAGACCTAATGCGCGCTCTATAGCCTGATGCAGCGGTATGAGGAGCACTACAGCGCCACGCATAAAGTTAGTGACAGTGGCAGTTACCGTCACCCGCAGATTGATGCCGAAGTGCTCGGCAGTAGCGGTCACAAATACCGACAGATAACCACAACCCAACCCCATGAGCAGCGATGTGATGCTGAGCGACAACCCGCTGTGAATGCGCATAAAGTGATAGATGGTAGCACCTATGCCCAACCCCATAAAGGCAATGAGTATCTTCTTGCGGCTGCGTGCCAGCTGACTCAGCACCCCGCTCAGCAGGTCTCCGCAGGTGATGCCCGTCTGAAACAGAATGAAGCATGTTGATAGCTTCAGTCCGTCTATGTGGTGTTCTTTAGCTATCTCGGGCGACAGGGTGATGAGCAGGCCTACACTATACCAAATAGGCACCCCCATCAGTATGCAGGCTATATATTTCATTACGCGTTTGGGAGACGACACCAGCAGCACCAGCGATCCGCGCCGGCCCGCGGGTATGGCACTTGCATGAAACATGTGCGACTCATACGACCGCAGCCTCAGCAACAGCAATATGCCGCCGGCTATACCTGCCGCCATAAACGCATAGCGCCACGGTAGCACATCGCCTATCAGTCCGGCAGTTACAGCACCGAGGGCTCCAAGTGTAGCCACCAGTATGGTGCCGTAGCCGCGATGTTCGGCCGTCATACTCTCTGATACCAGTGTGATGCCTGCACCTAATTCGCCGGCAAGACCCACACCCGCCAAAAACCTGATGATGGCGTACACATTCACATCCTGCACAAACGCATTGGCGAAGTTGGCAAGCGAATAGAGAAGTATAGACCCATATAATACCGCCACCCGTCCTTTCTTATCGGCATATATACCGGTGATGATGCCTCCCAGCATCATACCCGCCATTTGTATGGACAGCAGTCGCTCCCCTGTGTACGTCAGTTCACTCCCTGTAAGCCCCAGGTCCTTTAGCGACGGAATCCTGTACACATTGAACAGAAACAGATCAAAAGCATCGATAAAGAAGCCTATACCCGCCACCAACACTGTTATGTTGAACGGAGATCGGTACGCATTGCCCGGTGCAGCACTCATAACAAATATTTGTTCTGCCCGTCAAGATAAAGAAAGGGGGGCAACTTTTCTGTGATGTACCTGTGAACGATTAATAGCACACCTATGATTGTCGTTTTGCGTTGCGCACCATCACAAAACCTGTAAGCGCACCTGCTACTGCCGATGCGACAAACACCTTTCTGAACCCCAGGGGTGTGGTGCGTGCCCACAGTCCCAGCAACACCGAAAGACAGGTATTGATAAAAAGTGCCGTAAGAAGGATGCCTACCATGAGTGCTATTTGAAATTATGCCGGCAAATATAGCAGTAACCGGATAACTGCCCGCTGAATGTACATGCCCATTCTTCCCTCGGCTGCTTCCCAAACTGCGCAATTTTTTATTACTGCGCAATTCTGGGCCATTTCATTGATTATCAATGGGTATGCGGGAAGTTTTGCTTCCCAAAACTGCGCAAAAACTGCGCACTTCTTCTCACTGTGAGAAGTGATTGAAAAAGCTAATGCATCCATTTTGCCTCCATTTTCGGGAACATCAATACAAGTTACAACCGGTAAAGCAAGCGGGCAAAAAGAAAATCTATGATAGTGCGATTTCTGCGGTATGACAGATAATTGTTTGGTGGGTTTGCAAATGCCGAACGCTTGCGTCAGTGGGGGACCCTAAGAGAAATTTAGTTTCTCTCCTGCGGCTCTTATGCATATATTTACTAAAATACCGGATAATGTTATCATTTATCTCAGAGTTGCGTCACCGCAACGAACTGTTGTACTTTTTCGGACTCATTTGCTTTATTTCCTCATTAGTATTTCTGCTGCTTAGTACCACCACATCGGTGAAAGTTTATAACGTAAGCGCATGGTACAAACCGTTCAAATTTGCTTTCGCTATCTTTCTATACTCATGGACAATGGCATGGTATTGTCACTATCTGCAGTCATTCAATACCACATTATTCAGCTGGAGCGTCATCCTACTTTTGGGTTTCGAGATACTTTACATAGCACTACAGGCGGGCCGGGGACAGTTGTCGCACTTCAACCTTTCCACACCACTATATTCTACATTGTACTCGCTGATGGCGATTGCCGCAACAGCAGTCACGCTTTATACCGCATACATTGGCTTCCTGTTCTTCAATCAGCCATTCAGCGATCTACCCGAATCGTATGTTTGGGCTATCCGACTTTCTATCATCTTATTTGTTGTTTTTTCGCTGGAAGGGTTCGTGATGGGATCCAAACTCACCCATACGATCGGCGGTCCGGACGGTGAGGCCGGAATACCAATACTGAACTGGAGTACCCGATACGGCGACCCTCGCATAGCGCACTTTATAGGTATGCATGCATTACAAGTGGTTCCCTTTCTGGGCTATTATTTGATCAGGAATACAAAGGGTATTTTCCTTGTATCGTTGCTGTACGCACTGCTGGCCATATTTACGCTTATACAGGCATTGCAGGGGCGACCGCTGTTTCACAAACGGAATACAGATACGAGACAGAGCACTCACTGACCTATCATCCAGATGATGCACTGCACTAACGAGGAGCCAAGCTTACTTTCACTCCAGCCTAAAACTTATAGGCATCTCAAGTGTAACATTCACGGGTTTACCGGCAGTAGTGGCGGGTGTCCAGTCGGGCATGAGGCCTATCAGGCGCAGCACCTCTGCTGAAAGAACCCGGTGCGGAGAACTAACAATAGATGGGTTGATCACCTTGCCGGCATCGGTAACGGTAAAACTAACGTACACCTTGCCTTGCAAGCCTTCTTCCCGCGCCTCATCGGGAAACTTGATGTTCTTTGTTATAAAACGTAACATCTGAAATTGCGGCATCGGCTTTACGTCTACAGTGGTTCGGCAAACCACTTTCATCTTATCTTCCAACACTATAGTATCGGCTACCGGCTGAGCCTTTGCGGCAGATGCGCCCAATAAAAACACCAGGGTCTTCATCAGAGCGGAGGCTGTCTTTTTCATAGGAGAATAAAGATAGCGACTTTTCTGCCCGAAGACCCCGGCAATTGTGTCAGGATGTTGCCTTAGAATGTGTAGCGGAACAACGGTACCGGGAAGAAACCCTGCTGATAGTTGTTGACTACTTTGTTGGTGCGGCGGTCGTAGGTCTGGTTAAAGACGTTTCGTTGGTTAGTGACGTTCTGGAGGTCCAGCGAGAATTCCATGGTACTGCGTTTGAACTCGCGGCGGTAGGCGATCTTGAAATCGGTGCGGAAGTAGTCGGGCTGCTTTACCGAAAAAGCCTCAGAGGTACGGTACACAGCTGCACCGGCATACTGCGACGCCACAAGATCGAGCGGGGTGAGGTAGCGGCCGCCAATGGTGGTTACCTTAAAGTTGAGCGCAAGCACGCTGCCGTTCTTGCCCACTTTGAATTCCTTACCGGCTAATATATTGGCCACATGGCCGGTATTGAAGGCGGTGTTGCGTTCCACACCATCGCTGCCCTTGTAGCGGGCGTTGATGAGCGAGCCCGTTATGAGGAAGTAGAACCCTTTTGAAAGGAAGTGCTCTACGGTGAGTTCGGCACCGTAATTGGTACCTGTGCCGTTGTTCACGAGGCTATCGCGGTTGTCCAGCCCAAAATCGGCACCGGAGTTAAGTACGGAGTAAGAGCTGAGGGATGACTCTACCGGTACCTTGCTGAGCAACTGGTAATACCCTTCGGCCTTTATGCGCATATTGGGCGAAATGTTGAAGTCATAAGATGCTACCATGTGCTGGCTTTGTGTAAAGCCCATGTTTTTGTTGGTGAGCACAGGGCCGGTGGCAGTAGGTGTCTGCACAAAGTAGTTATACACATTCTGCGCCTGATTGTGCAGACCATAACCAAGGCTCACAGCATTGCGTGTGTTGATGCTGTAGCGCAGGCCTGCCCGCGGCTCGGCTGCGAAACTGCCGTTGAGTTCCAGGTATTGGAAGTGCATGCCACCTGAGAAGGAAAGGTCGTTGCTGAAGCGGTGTTTCCACTGCACAAAGCCCTGCTCGAGACCCATGTTGCCGGTAGCATCCGTATAGATCCTGTCGGGCAGACCGGGATACATTCTTTTGTAGCCCATGTCGTAACCTATGTTCTCGTAGGTGAGACCTGCCTGCAGATTGTTCTTCGCATTGAACTTGTGCATGTACAACCACTGCACCGAGAGCTTGGATGTGGCAAGGTCGGCCAGCTCGCTGGGATAGGTGGTGTTGTCGGACATACTGATAGAGTCGTTGGTGTACAACTGAGTGGTGGTAGAATAGCCAACAATGAGCTTGGTTGATGAGCGCTCAGACAATTGGTACTCATAAGACGCACCCGTGATGGTAGTAGCGAATTTTGTGCGCTGATCGGAGTATGGATTGCCGCCATAGAGGTCCGGCTTGGTGGTGTCCACATCCTTGCCCAGGAAGTTGACACGGCTGTTGCCTGCAATGCCAAATACTGTAAGCTTACTCTTCTTGTTAAGTTCGGTCTGGAATTTGTAGTTCACATCCTGATAGATAGGAACTGCTGTACCCGTGCCCAGGTTGATGCCCAGTGCATTGAACACACCGAGTGTGCTGTAGCGATAGTTGACGAGGTAGGAGGTTTTGCCATTCTTACCTATAGGGCCTTCGGCACCGCCCTCAAAACCGTTAAAACCTATCTGTGCCACATACTCGGCCTTGTCGCGGTTGCCATTGCGCAGTTTTATGTCGAAGGCGCCGGCGAGGGCATTACCATATTGAGCAGGGAAGGCACCGGTAAGGAAGTCGGACTTGGCAATGTTGTTGTTGTTGAGCATACTCACCGGACCGCCGGTGCTTGTAACGGTACCAAAGTGATTGGGGTTGGGTGCGTTGAGTCCTTCAATCTGCCACAACATTCCTGTGGGCGAGTTGCCGCGCACCACAATATCGTTACGGCTGTCGTTTCCGGCCACTATACCGGCAAAGTTGGCGGCCATGCGCGAGGGGTCGCCCAAGGCGCCGGCATAGCGTTTTGTCTCATCCACGTTGAAGGAGCGGGCGCTGATGAGGGCCATATCGTTGATGGTGCGGTTCTTGTCTTTGCTGCGGTCGTAACTCACGGTCACTTCGTTCAGCTTGCGCACGGCTTCCTGCATGGGCAGATCCAGACTCACCTCCTTGCCGGCTGTAACGACTATATCGTTCACCAGCTTGTCTTCATACGATATGTAGGACACCTTTATGGTGCGGCGGCCAATAGGCACACTGTCTATACGGAAGCGGCCGTTGGCGTCGGTAGCGGCACCACGCTCGGGCGACAGGTTGAGGATCTTTACAATGACGCCTTCCAGCGGCGCGCGGGAAGCCTCGTCATAAATGTATCCTGTGATGCTTTGGGTTTGTTGCTGTGCATGCAGCACCAGCGAAAGCAGCAATAAGGCAATTGAGTTGATTATCTTCTTCATGATCGTGTTTGGAATGATGCCGCAAAATTCCAAATGATAACGGTCATTTTCCTTAACCCTGGTCAAGAAATCGATAACGACCACAGATATTGATCAGGATCAATAATTGCCTTTGGTCGGGTGGGGCCTTTTATGGTTTTGCAGCAGCTGCAATCTCTGTGATCACTGTTGCTGCCGGGCGCAGTGGAATCTTGCGCGAACGCTTACCGGCTCTCGATTTGATGCGGCTAAGCGCCTCGGGCGTAACACCGAGATAGGAGGCGATCATATACTGCGGCACACGCTGTATGAGCCATGGTTTGTCGCGCACTATGGCGGCATACTGCTCGTCAATACTTACGGTGACCTGCATGGTAGTGCGGCGGCAGATGTCTTTGAATAGTTCCTCGGCTATGAGGCGGCCAATGAAGTTGGCCTCGGGTATGCGCTGGTATATGATCTGCAAGTCATCGAACGAAAGTTCTACCACCTCGGTCTCTTCGAGTGCCTGCACATAAGTGTTGGCGGGCTCGCGCATCAAGAAGCTACGGTAGTCGGCGGCATAGTCGCCCTCTTTAAAAAATTCAGAGACCTTTTCGCGACCGTCGACCAGATGGTACATACGCAACAGGCCATAGTTCAGGAAAGACACATGGTTGGCCACGACACCCTGCTTTTGCAGAAACTCGCCCTTCTTCAGGGTGCGTATGGTGAAGTAATTTGTGCAGAGTTCCCATGCATCGCCGGTAAGTGCAGGCAACAGGGAAAGATAATAGGCGCGTATACGGTCGAATTGTGGCGATGGTTCCATAAGCTATATTACAAATGTAAAGTAAGAGACCGAAGGCAAAAAATTATCGGTAACATGTCTAAGGATCGTGACCGGGAACAACAGAATGACTTTTTATTACACGCATTATCAACTACCTTTATCGCACTGAATTCGAAAGCCCAGTCTTATTGTTCTCTACACAAAGACATAATGAATGCACTCTAAAGGGCAGGTTTGTAGGATGCCTCTCAGGTATCAACACACCTGCATTGGTTCTCGTTTCCTTTCTGGCAATTACATCGCCCGACAAGTCATTTGCGGGTCGCACCGATAGCCTGAAAAAGATCCTTCAGACGACATCTGTTGCAGACACAACACGGGCACAGGCGTTGCTGGGAATGGCCTGGGAGTACAAAAACAAAAACACCAACAGCGATTCCATCCGGCATTATGCTGATGCAGCATTGAAACTATCGGCAAAGGTTGGCTACACCAAAGGGGAAGCACTGGGAAACATGTATGAGGGTATTGCCGATGTGCTGGACCAGAACTATGAAAAGGCGCAGACAAACCTGATGAAGGCGTGGGCGGTTATGGAAAAACAGCCGCCATCGAAGGATGTAAATGAACTGTTGCATAACATAGGATTGGTCTATTTTATGCAGACCAAGTTCCCCGAGGCGATCGCCTACTTCGAACGATCTAAAAAGTCGGCCAAAGATATTGGCAACGACAGCCGTGTGGCCAGGGCGTATTTCTACCTTGGCGACATCTACAACGACATGGGGAATTTTGCCGCATCGCTGAAAGAATATCTGGGCGCGCTGAAGATATACGAGACATTAGGTGCCGTCAATTCAGCTTCCAACTGTTATACCAATATCGCTACGCTGTATGCGCAACTGAAAGAGATTGATAAGGCGCGGGAATATGTGGCGAAAAGCCTGAAGAGTTTTGAAACGTCCACCAATCCGCAGGAGGTATATCAGAACTATGCCAATATTGGTTTTGTGTATAGCCTGATGGAAGACTATCCAAGGGCACTGGAACTCTTCAACCGGGGACTGAAGTTAACAGACTCTATGGGAGACGAATACTGGAACACGGTATTCCTGACCAACGTTGCTGAGACCTACACGACTACAAAACAACCGGCCAAAGCATTGGCCGCATATGAGGTGGTGCTGAAACGGCAAAAGACCGTTCCGGATGTGAATTTTGTTCTGTCTGCTCATTCGGGTATGGGGCGTATCCTGTTTGAACAGGGCAAAAAGAAAGAGGGTGTGGCACACATGCAGGAGGCTCTGAAGCTGATGCAACAAACTGGACAGAAAAAGCTGGCAATGGAAACATCCGGCGAGCTGGCCAATATGTATGAGGCCACCGGCGACTATAAAAAGGCCCTCGAACTGTCGCATACCTATGAGCGCTACAAAGACAGCATTTTTAACGCCGATAATGAACGAAAGATACAGAAGATACAGTATGACCATGATCTGGAGAAAAAGCAACTACAGATACGGGAGCTGAAAAAGACCCACGACATACAAGCTTCTTTCGCAAAGAAATTGGAGATAGCCCTCGGCATATTGATCGTGAGTAAGGTGCTCCTCATTACCATGTTGGTATTGTTTTACAGAAAGAAACGATCAGAGAAACGGGCGAAAGAGAAAGTACAGGGCCAGAAAGAGCAACTGCAGTTGCAGGCCAGCCGACTGGAGGAACTGAACCACTTTAAAGATAAAACCTTCTCAGTGCTGTCTCACGATCTGCGCGGCCCCATCAACTCTATCACCGCGGCCATCCAGATGCTGAACAACAAGCAGCTGACCGCTGAGGAGTATGAGATACTAAAACCCGACATCAACAACCAGCTGAGCACACTGAATCTGCTGCTGGACAATGTGCTGATGTGGGCGCGCAGTTATATGCAGGAAACGAAGGCATCGGACCCGGCACCTACAGATATCGTTCAGCTTATTGGCAGCAATCTGTCGTTGCTGGGCGAAACTGCCGAGCGGAAGCAGATAAGCCTATCGGGGACAACGGGCGCGCCGGTGATGGCGTTCTGCGATGGCGGCCAGATCAACATTGTGTTGCGCAACCTCATTATGAACGCACTGAAATTCACCGGTGCAGGTGGCAGCGTTTCTGTGCAGTGCACCTCCACCAATGGCAAGGTGCGTATAGCAGTCACTGACAGGGGTGTAGGAATGGATGCAGAACAACTGGAAAATCTGTTCACTGCAAAAGACGGAAGAAACACGTATGGCACCGAGGGCGAACGGGGCATCGGCCTGGGGCTGCTGCTGTGCCACGAATTTGTACGTGTGAATGACGGAACCATAGAAGTGCATAGCGAAAAAGGGAAAGGCAGCACTTTCACTGTGACCCTGCCCAAAGCCTTGACCTAACTACTGTGGTCTGATATAATTACCCACTTTCCCTTTATTTTGCGCAGCAACAATGTGTACGAACCTGAAACATCGCCGGCCTTGCGCGCCAGCGACCATTTGCCCACAACAAAATAGTAATGCCGGGAAAGCCTTTTGCAACTTACAATTGTTGATGTGAGTGTACCCATGTGGTCGGCATCGGGATAGCTCTTTTTGTAACGGGCCAGCGTGCCGGCATAACCATAAGAAGGACCTTTTGAACCGATGAAGAGCAAACTATCGTGCTCCCAGTAGCCGTGCATGTACCCTTCAATGTTGCCCTTGTTCCACTGCGTGACCTGTGCAGCCAGCATACTGCGGATGGCAAGTTCGTTGCGCCCGCCCGCAAAAGCCGACAATGACAGAACAACAAATGACAAAAAGACAAAACTGAACTTCCTCATAACCTGTGCTTCTCTGGGTCGTAGTTTAGGTGGTAATATGGGGAATCAGGGGTGAAGAACCACGCGGCCAGATATACCAGCAAACCCAGCACCAGTAGCCATATACCCCACCGGCGACTACTGCCACCATCGTGCACATACCGGAACATGAGCACAAGGCCGCAAAGAACAAGTATTGTACCAATATATATTACTGTCAGCAGATCGCCCATTGTCTTTACACACAGTTTTACGGCTGCAATATCGGAAAATATGCATTAAGGCAAAAGTCAATAACTTATGGTTAGCAATCGCGGACAGCCATTACTTCTTTCTCCTGTATTTGGCTATCAGGTCGGTGACAGACGGCCTCATTAGAAATTCAGGATTGAGTTCAGTGAACAGTTTGAGCTTTTTCGGTGCCATTTCCAGGGCGGTCTCCAGTTGCAGCAGGGCCTCTTTAGCCTTGCCCATCTCCAGCAGGGCCGCGGCATGGAAGTAGTGGAAATCGCCTTTTTCGCCGCAATGGTCGGTAGCTACCTGCAGCTGGGTAATGGCTTCGTCGTAATAACCGGCCAGATACAGCCCGCGCACCAGCGAAACCCATGTGGTCTTGTTGTCCGGCTTCAGGCGCACCGCGTTCAGGTAGCAAACCAGCGCTTCACTCTTCACGTTCAGCTCCATCAGGCAATTACCGATCGCCATGCAGTAGGACGCGTTGTCTTTGTCCAGATCCAGTGCTACTGAGAATGACTTTATGGCCTTCTCCCATTGTTTCTCGCGGGTGTAGGTCTCGCCTATTTTATAAAAGATGCCGTCGTCCTGCGGACTGAGCTGAGATGCCTGCCTGTAATACTGGCGGGCACGTGTGTAGTCTTTCTTCTTCTCCCAGCAGTAGCCCATGGCTTCAAAGATCACGTCTTCGGGCTTGCCTATCTCCATGTGCTTCTCCAGCACCTCCAGCGCGGGTTCGTACTGGCGCAAACGCATGAAGGCGTCGGCCATGTTGCGGTAGGCAAATTCGAATTTCTCGTCTATGGCTACACAGAACTGGTAGGAGTCGATCGCCTTTTCGTACAACTTCAGTCCCTGATAGGCGGCACCCAGGTTGAACCAGGCGAGCGCATTGTAGGGATCTTCGTCTGTCAGGTTGGTGTGAATGGTCACACTTTCTTCGAGGCGACCGGTGAATTCGGCCCAGAAACAGATCTTCTGCAGGGCCTCTTCGTTGCGACGCTCTATCTGGATCACCCGTTTCAGCGTATTGAACACGGCATCAAAATCTTCGCCTTCGTCATATACGTCAGACAGTTCAAGCAATATCTCTACTTTGTCTTTGCCACCGAAGTTCTCCGAC
>JACCEA010463876.1_pt1 | contig 24360 bp, 19 predicted proteins | sample 7449851 | NCBI WGS metagenome assembly JACCEA01 (sample SAMN15323453, study PRJNA562643) | freshwater metagenome | isolation source: river surface water | place: USA:Blue River Watershed | collected 2017-08-18 | reverse complement strand
TGCCGTGCCCGGCACCAAGTCTTCCAAGGTGCCGTAGCGCAAATCCACATCCAGCAAGGTGGATTTTCCTACCGGTGTCTCACCGACACGAGCAAAGTAAATACCGCGATGATGAGTGAGAATTTTTTCGCGTTTTACATACGCGGCTTCTACCTCTCGCCAGTTTTCTTCTACCAACGATGCCACCATTTTGCTTTCACCCAGTGCTTTTAGGCGCACTTGGTTTAGATTTTCCAACTCGCGTTGGCGCTCCGGGATCTCCAGATCAAGTTTGGTTAGCAAATTGCGCTTGGCTACCAACGCGCGGCTCAAGTTTTCCTGCAGCCGCATTAGCACACCGTGCAAGCTATCCATCTCGCGAATATCGTTGCGCATATTGCTGCCAACCGAAAATAGCCCCGCCGAGTACAAAGATGCCGCTGGGGCTTTTTCCGTATTTTCTGCTTTATCAAGTTGAAGTGTTACATCGGCCACCGTCTTCAAGGGTATATCAACCGGATTTTTAGCCGCATCCTGATAGGTGACCGTTGCCAGCGACACTTTATTGTCAAATGACGTCCAAAAATCCGCTTTGATTCCCAGCTGTTCTACATCATTGCGCGCGCCAATGTCGTCCATTAATTTCTTTGCTTTGGCAATAATCGCATCATCACCTTTAAGCCGACTGCGCAGGCTGGCAATACCGGCCAGTGCATCCACCAGCAATTGCCGCGAAGGGTCAATATGCCCCAGCACACCAAATTCTTTGGGGACCACTTGCACAATTTCTTTTACCGGCAGAACTTCATTTCTATTAAAGATTTCCTGCACTTGTGGGCGAAAATTAATTAACTCATCAATTGCACGCGATGGTTTTATGGTAACCAGGTTTTTTTCCAGTAGCGTTTCTTTAGCCGGTGTAAACGTAAAGTTATTTACGCCGCTAATCGCATTAAAGCCACCTATGCCGGCAAAACCCGTTAAATCAGTTTTAAATTTATCGGCCATGATTTAGCTCTCCGTAGTTTTAACTACAGCGGAAGTCGTAAATTTCAGTTTGTCCGACAACCGGAATAATTTCAGACCAGTGCCATCGCCGGGTATACCACCCGCCAGCGACGAGAAAGACACAGTAATTGAATCCAGTTGCTGCCGCTGCGAGCTCAGATAATCGCGAACCTCATCAATGAGCTGATTGGTGCGTACAATAAATTGTTCAATCTCCTCTATGTCCTCGCGGGTATCGATACGTTGGGCGATAAGCCCATCACCTGCGGGAAATAACGGATCGCTGTAAGGTTCTTCCTTCAATTCCGCGATCACCTGATCACACAGACTCCAGGGACGCGGTAATTTTTTGTTATCGACCGTAAACGGATTATTGATGGGAAAACCTAATTCGCGGCAACGCTCTATTTTTAATCCCCGCAAAAGAGCCGCTGCGGTTTGTGGCTTGGGCGAGATATCGGGAATTGCCAATTCACGCCGCAAACTGCGTTCGGCCGTTAAATCCGGAAAGGCGTTATGGGGAATATGGCTGATATACAGGGAAGAAAAAATTGCCTTTGTTTTTAACGTAAGATCGGCCAATTTTTTAGGCGCTCGCACTTCAATTTTGAAATATAGATTCCAATAGGCTTCCGCCCAGGTTTTGTACGCGAGATACGCCTGGTACTGGGTTTTCACCAAATCGTCTTTCACCAGGGTTTTATCAATTTCCGGCAGATTAAATAGTTGCGGGTGGTAATCGTCCGGATTCACCGCAACCATCAAGCGAATACGATCCATGTCTGCACCGCTTAAATCAATCACGCCGCGCGCCAGCTCCTGACGCACCACCCCCAGCACACTGTTAGCTGGCACCGGAACTATTTCAATTTGCAAACCGTGTGCGGCAAATTGCAACGTCGGGCGCTGCCATTGGGTAAAATCCACTTGGCTGACTTTGCCGGCAATATTGCTAATTAATTGCTCGGGAAATTTTCCTGCCGCGGGCAGATAATCCAGATCCAATAATTCCTGCAGATTTTTTTCCGGCGCAATCTCAGCGGCAGCACCATCCAAACGGAAACGCGCTGGCGCTTTGAGAATACTATGCCAGTAATCCAACATCGCGAGCTGCACCGCATTCTCGCGGGCAAGCAATCGCCCTGCTTGCGCATCGACCCATTCAGGCTCGCCGGCGTTAATTTTTACCAGCGCCAGTTTTACTTCGTGGGGATTTTCGGCCGCAAATACGCCTGCATCCGGATCAGGAAAATCCTCGGGCGCGAGCGGATTATTTTCCCAGGGCAATGGTTGTGTCAGCGGATGCGCAACCAGCAGGGCATTAAACACGCGCATGGCGACGCGTTGCCGGCTTAACGCCATCCAACCACTGGCAAAAGGCAGCGGCTGCAAATTTAGTTGTGCGAGCGTTGCCACACGGGTATCGCGCAATGGGTCCAATTCTGTTCGCGTACAGGGGTCGGTTTTTTTCAGTTCATCAAGAACGCGTACTTGCCGACGCAGCGTGAGAAAATAAAAACCATCGGGCAGATTGGCGAGCGGCGCTTCACCGGCGGCCGCTGTACGGGCCAGGTATTCATCGCGTAATTCATTCCAACGCAAATGAATCGGTGTGCGATTGCTGACAACACGGCCCGACCAACTCACCCCCAGGCCAAGATTAATTCGCCAGGAACTATGGGTTAATTCATTTTTATCGCGCGGTACAAGCACCTCCAAACCATAAACAATGCCGGGTTGGCGCGCGACCAATAAATCTTCGCAGCGTTCGTCCACGTAGCGCTGCATGAGCGCAAATTCCTGCTGCGATAAACTGCGGCCAGCAAAAAAATGTAACCGCTGGGTATCTGCTGCACCATAGACGGGAGAAATGACAATTGACTGTTCAGCCATAATCAACCCCCTCTGCGACGCAAGGCGGTTAGGCGTTTTTTCCAGGCCGCTTGCAATTCGGTGGGGAAACCGTTGCTCTCACCAAATTTCAACATCAATTCCAGGAAACTGATCGATGCATCCGCCAACAAATGTTCGCGCAGTGCTTTGGGTTGATCTTTTTCAAACACAAATAACAAACTTGGCCAATTAAGCGCGTCATAGGCGGCCGGCATCAGTACCAACAATTGCACCAGCTGCTGTTGAGCATCGCTGTTGCGCCCCAGCGTTTCCAATAATTTTTTCTGTGCTTCTTCTGCTTCAGCTTCATTGGGGATGCGCAGTTTTGCGAGGAGTTCCATGCTCTCCCACTGCACCGATTGCGATTCCAGTAGCGTCACCATAAAAGTTCGCACTTGTTGTGCATCCTGCTGCGCTTCCAACGTATTGGCCTGGCTGCTGGCTAATTGTTTTTGCGCAATGTCCAACGCTTTTTTATGGCTGGCGATTTGCTGATTTAACGCCTCTATTTCTTGCAGTGCCGCGGTCAGATCCGCGCTCGAAGCACTGCTTTCCTGCAACGCAGTTAATTCAGCCTTGGTGGCTTCAAGCGCATTGTTCAGCTCGATAATTTGTTGGCTTAATAGCTGATTATTCGCCAACGCCAGTTGATGTTGGTTGATGGTACTGGCCAGATTTTTCTCCATGGTTTCAACGCTTTTTTTCGCAGCTTCCAGTTGCTCCAACAACACACTGGAATTTTTTAATTCTTCCAGTGTGCCAGTGGCTAACACCACGGCACTGACCTGGGTTTCGGCAACGCGAATGGGCCGACGCACATAAAAAACCCGGCTTGCTTTAGACCAGATATTTTTCCACAGCGATGGGTTATCACTGGCGGCGCTGTTGAGGCGGGCACTGCCCAGAAAAAATTCGTCCAGATGCGGAGGCTGGGCAAAATCTTCTTTCTGTCCCGCTACCTTGTCCGCTAAATGCTGCAACTGGCGCGCGACTGTGGCGAATTGCAAATCGTCCAGCACTACCGCAACCATGATGTCCACATCCCGCTCGCGCTGCAGGTCGATCGGCTCCAACATCATGCTCTGCTGCACCACGGCGGCAACATCGTCTTCACGCAGGGGCGAAATACTGACTTCATAACCAGCGGGGAAAAAATGCTGGTAGCCGTTTTCCGGATCTATGGCGCCCTTGGGAATCGCACCTACCGGCGGTAGTACCGAGAAATAACGTGAGGCCAAAAACTGGTCGCGGTTGGGCAATACCTGACGCTGTGCCAGAAGCGCGCGCAGCAATTCGTCGTAGTGGTTGTATAAATCGATTTGCACATAATTCAGTGCTTGCGCGCTGCGGAAAGGGCGCCGCAACAAGCCCTGGTCAAACCACTGGGGCATGCCCCGCTCTACCGCCAACAACCCGAGCGCCACCGAACTTTCATCCAGACCCACCGGTTGACCGGGATTATTGACCAACAATGGACGCACCAGCTGCGCACGGGCGTAGAGGGCAATCTCATCTGCCGGCATCTGTTGCAAGTGTTGCAAGGGCAGTGGCTGCGCCAACTTTTGCAGCGCGAACTCGACCCCCTCTTCATAGGCGTTGAAGTAAAAACCGCGCTGGCTTTCCAGATCTTTGGGGAAGACTTCGGCCGTGCCTACCCCTTTTTGCGCATAGCGAATCACTAGCGCATAGAGCCCTGCCGCCAAGGAACGGAAATTGGGATTGAAGCTGTTGAGCAGTGCATCGTCCGTCAGCTTGAGCCCTTCGATGTCGGTTTCCAGTTCCAGTACCCGCCCCGAGGGCGCAATCGCAAGGCCCGCCTGGATGTCCAGCCCACCCTGGGGATTGAGCCGGACCTGCAGGCCGCGAACAACACCCTGCCCCAATACCCGCCCGACTTCACACAGGCGTTCGTCCAGATAGAACTGGTCGCGCACCAGATCCGAGGCCTTGAGCAAGCGGCCATCGTAGTAGTGAGTACGCGACAGTTTCGGGTCCAGGCTGGCGGTGCTGCTGAGGCTGGCCTGGGTTTCAAAGGTCGCCATAGGATTAAACGGGCTTTCGAGAAAACTCATGATGCAATCTCCTGCAGGTACAGCCAGCGCAACTGGTCAGGGGTGGTGATAAACGGACGAATGAGGTTGTTAATGCGAATCGCCTTGGGATGCAAAATCGGGCTTATCAGCGGCTGCTCGGGTTTTGGTGGGCGCAGCGGCAGTTCGATCACCGCCAACAGCACGCGCGCCAGTTCTTCGTATTGCCCCTGCAGCTCAAGCGCGCCCACATCGCTGCGCGGGCCATAGAGCTGTTGCGCTTGCAGGTGCGCCAGTTGCTGCGCCTGAACATCGGTCAGGCCAGCCAGGTAATCGCGCTCGCTGGTTGTCAGCGGGCCGTCCACCGCGGCGGTGTTTACGGCGTTCTGCGCCAGGCCGGCGCGGGTAAATGCGGTGCTCGCGACCGGCAGCGCGCCGGGCAGTATTTCCAAGAGGAGTGCATCTTTAGCGCGGCTGGGCTGTACCGGATCTATGCCACTGTTGATAGTGCGCGCCATCACCGGCTGCAGCCCCGAGGAGGCGCTTTGATAGCGGATGGTGACACTCAGTTGGATGGCCTCTTCGCCGACTTTTTTGGCGTTGGTGAGGAAGGCGCTGTCACTTTTTTGTTGCGCCGCGAGCCAATCGCGCAAGTTGACGCAATAGGGTTCGTGGCACAGCAGCTCGCGCCCAAGGCCATCGATGGCAATACCCGGGCTAACCACCAGGCGCAGGCTCTGGTCTTTGCCCTCTTCCACTTCCACCGCCGAAACCTGCTTCACGGCCAACCCCAACAGGGTGCCCGCCCCCTGAAACCAGTACTGCAAGCGATTGACCCGCTGGCGGTGATAGCGCTGTTCGGCGTTGATGGCCTCCAGGCTGAGCATCATCCCGGCGGCGTAATTTACCCGCTCCAGCGGCTGGGCCAGTTGGGCGTCCAGCTCCAGTTTTTCGCTCAGGGCTGTGTCTGAAAATGAAGCCTGGCTCATAGGGTTGCTCCTTTGGCAGTTAAGGCGGAGTTGGCGGGTGCAGAGGTGAGTTGATCGCGCGGTGAAAAGCTGGCGTTGTTGCGCACCAGACCCTCGCGCCCCAACCAGGTGTCGTCCAGCACTACACGGCGCGCGGCGCGCGCGGGCTCCAGGTAGGTATCTATGCCCAGCAAGGGCGACAAACCCAACACGAAGGGCTTGTCGGTTTGAATAATTTTCATGTTGAGCGCCGCCGGCACATAGGCCTTTAGTACCTGTTCAATACTGGCCAGATGCGGGAAGGCATCGCGATGCACCAGCAAACTCAAGCGCTGGGCGTAGTCATCAATCAACCGGCGCGCGACAGCCTGGTCACTTTGATTCAACAACTCCGGCGCCAACAAGGCGACAAAATCCCGCGAGCTTTCATCGCTCAGGATCAGCGTTTGGCCCACCCGCGAATTTCCACTCTGACGAGTACCCAGAGTGAGCGGATTGGTCGCATCGTCCATATCGATTCCGAGAATAGTGGCGAGGGTGCGACGCATCACATAGTTCTCCAACGGAATCACCTGACCACGTCCCAGGGCGCCGTCGGTGGCAATGTCCAACGCCAGGCAGAGCGCGCGCAGGGTGCCCTTCCAACGCTGCAACTCACTGATGCAAGCAAGCCATACTCGCTGGCGCGGCTCCGGCCAATGAGCAGGCAATTGCTCGCCCAACATGGCCGCCAATACCGGCAACTGGGCGGCGGGAGCCCCTTGCGGTAACAACCAGGATTCCGCGCAGGCAATACGCCGCTCCAACGGGCTAAACAAACCATCGAGCGAGCTCAGCAACCGCTCGCGAAAATCCGCACCATTGGCAGCAACCGGCGCTGTGGTATTGTTCAAATCCGCGTCCAGCGGCGGTAGCTCCAGGGCATCCGGATCATCGCCCGACAAAGGCTGGGGCAGCTCGACCGACTCCTCCTGCCGGAACAGTGGCGGTAGGAATTGTTCCTGCCAGGATTGACGCGGGTAGCAGACGCGCAAGCACTCAATCACCGGGGTGTGGCGGCCATCGCCGTACATTTCAATTTCCAGTTGCAGGTAGCGCCCGCGAATATCACGCACCTTGCCATCGCGGCGCTGCAACAGGATTTCGAACACACCCTGGTGACTTAGTCGGGAGTTAAAACGGCTTTGGTAAAACGGCAACTCGCTCGCCAGCGGTAACTTGAGCGGCGCGGGCTGCAACTGCCAGTCTTTGGGGGCATGGGCAAAGTCCTCATAGGCGTTCACCCACACCCGCAGGCTGCAACCGCTGGGAATACTGGCATCCAGGTAGATCCTGTCCCACCAGGTGTCCGGCGCGCCGCTGTCCAGAATGCGGGTCAGGCGCGCGCGCCCTTCACTGCGATAGCGGGTTTGCGGCAGGGGAATTACCCGTGTAGGGCCGGTGTCGGGCAGGTAGCGGATGGCGGAGGGATCGCCCTGCACAAAGCGCACACTCCGCTGGCTGTGCATGGGATAGGCACGCGCTTCCAGGCTAAGTTGTTTGCCGTCCGGCTGCGCAGGGTCAATCAACAGGCAGACGAAGTCGCAGTGCTTGACCACTTCCGGCGGGGTATAAAATTGGGCAAAGACCCGGTCAGTCTCGGTCGATGCGATATCCATGACCAAAGGCAAGCCAGGCAAGGGGCCAGACAAAAGTCGACGGGCCGGGGCTGCTTTATACTGCGCCAGCGGCAGGCTGTAGAGTTCCTGGGTCTGGTTAGCGCTGTGCAAAAGCAGCAGGTGCAACTGCTCGGCGTTGGCACACAGCGCCATCAGTTCGTGGCCGAGCGGAAGCGGCAAGTGATCCACCAACCGCAGCGGGTGGGGGTTGATATGAAGCGGCTCGAACCTGTCTGCCCAAGGGCGATAATCCTGCGGCAGTGGCTCGCCTTCAAATAACAGTAGATGGCTGTCGCTCGCCACCCAGATGCGATTGAACAAATCCACCCAGCAGCGTTTGGGCTGCCCCCAATCGGCCAACGGCCAATGCAGGCTCAACTGCCAGCGCCGCGCCAGATGCACCACACGCAGGCCCACTTCACCAGCGCTATCCGCCTCAAGCAGCGCTACTCGTCCATCACCCCCCAGGTGTAAATCACTAAACTTGCAACCCGCTTTCGCCGTCACCGGCTCCAGAATTAGCTCCGCCAAGGTATCTACTTGCAGCTGCTCGCTGTTCACCAGAACCGGCCCACAACCATCGAGCTTGGCGAGGGTTGCGCGCTCTGCCTCGGGCAGCTGCTGGCGCCGATCAAACTCGGCTTTTTCCTCCCAGCTTCGGGCGTAATACAACTGCCGCTGGTCGGGAGAGATAAAGCCCAGTTGCTGGAACTGATCCATCGCCAGGGGCTGCGCTTTTGCCCAGGTGGCGAGCGCGAGTGCCTGGCCTTGGCTGGGAAAACGCGGCTGGTGGTTAATCGCCAGGTGAAACAGCTGCTCACGGGTATTCCACACGCACCGCTGACGCTGGTGAGTGCGGAAATCGTCCAGGCTGTTCAACACAAAATAGCGAGTGGGGTCCATAGCGCGACTCATCTCAGGGTTACATTCATCAACAAAAGTCCGGGATTACTGGCACCGCAATGCCGGCCTCTGGTGGCGGTTGCACTACCCGCTGCGGCGGGCCGGGTTCTTGCTCTCCTTCTTCGATATGCACCTCAGTCAACTCCGGCAGCTGGTAGGCATCCATGCGCAACTTATTGACCTTGTGCCATTGACCGTCGCGCGTCTGGTGATAGAGCTGTAACGCGTTGATCGCCAGTACGCCTGCAGTGCGCCCTGCCAGTGTGCGCAGCTCATTCACATCCAGCTCGCGGCCCAAGGGCCAGCCGTTGCCATCGAACCCGCCGGGGGCCAATGGCCACAAACTTTTTAACAAGCTTTGCTCTACCGCGCGGGTGACACTGATAAGGTTGCTGCGATCCATGACCTCCAGGCTGAGCGATAGCGCGACCGGGACAAATTGTGGACTGAGCACATACAGCTCGGTGCCCAGCAGGGTGCGCGGTGCGAGATAGCGAAAGAGGTCCGCCAGCAAACCCGCGCTCGGCTTGGGTGCTGCGCTCAGGGCCGGCTCCGCCGGTGGCATCACTAGCAGGCTAACTACCCCCGGAACGTCCAGCTGGGTCGCCTCGAGCGAATTGCCCGGCATCAGGCCCGGAATCAGCTCGGCGCGCCCTACCGGAACTATGGGGTTGTCTTGCGCCAGTTGGATAAAGTCCTCACGCGTAACGGCGCGGTCGCGGTGGCGCAACTCGGCAGGAATACGCTGTTCGGCTTGCGCGACTGTCTCGGCGTCCAGCCCGCCGCCCAAGGGCCAGTCCTGCTCGACTTTCAATTCAGCGTTACCGGCAGAGAGCAATTGCTTCACACTGGCCGCGGGCAAGTTGCCATTGCTGCCACCGCCAGCACAAAAACGCGCCGCACGTATGCGCTCGGTCGGGCCTGGGCGCTTGCCGCGAATTCCATCGCCAAAGATCACACTGCCGGACGCCGCATCAAATTGATAAACCCGATCATTGAGGCTACAACCGCTAAAGTTAGCTACTGGCTGCCAGGGCACGTAGGCGCCGTTTTCGCTCACTTCAATCTGCAAACTGGCGGCATCCACATCGCTACGGTTCAAGTTGGCCACCTGCCCGGCGCGGCCATCGCCCATGCCGATTAACAAGTCTTGCACTACCTCCTGCGCCACTACGTCCACTGCGTTCACCGCCATAAAGCCAAGCGAAAAATCCGGGTCATCCGGTGCGCTCAGACACAACCAGGCGATGACGGTTTGCGGGTCGACATCCACCGGTGCTTCCGGCGGCGTGTTATTCATACCGGCGTATTTCGGGTCCTGTGTGAACTCGGAATTAAAGGCCTGAAAATTGGCGGGAATTTTGATCCGCACCACTCCGCATTGGCGAGCGCCGCGCGAGGAGTCGTCCAGCACTTCCAGCGGCAATAACTCCGCGCGCTGACTGTCAGCCGATTGCTGCCACAATAACTGCCAGCGCAGTGCGCGCGGCGGTAATTCACGCGCAATCTCGGCGGGCAAATCAGTCACCGGTGCGAGGCCGATATTAAGAATTTTGCCCGCGAGATTCGCGCGCACTTTATCTTTGTGTTGCACCAATTTTTTATCGTTGAGATGCAGCAGCAAATAATATTTTTTATCCAGCGATTGCTGCAGGCTGGGGCGATCGCTACCCAGATTAAAACTGCGCGGGCGAAAGGGTGATGCGGTTTGCGAACCAAAGTTATACAACTCGCGTAATTGTGTAAGCGTTACGCCCATTGCATTTAATTCATTCATGCCCAGGCGCTCTTTAATCATCAAGCGCAAGGTTAACGGCGTGGGTTGCAATTCACCGCGGGTGGAAATAATTATTTTACCGGCACTCAGGCGCGTCGCATCGGGCAAGAGTTTGGGTAGTTGCGCCTGCTTGCTGCTGGAGTGAATCGCCACCAATCCGCGCGCCGGTAGTGCCGGGCGCAAGGGAATTTGCAATAAATTTAAAAACGCCTGGCGCTGACGTTCAGGAATTAAATTCGCGCGGTAAATAATGGTTTCCGTCATCCAGGCCATTAAATCGGTAATGGCATAGAGCGGATCACCTTCCACTACTTGGGTAAGCTCCGGCAATTGCGATACCAATCGCTGACGCGCCTCGGCCACCAAATCATCAAACCGGCGATCATCTAATAACGTAATAGGTAACGGCATAATCTAGCTCTGCAATTGCAGCCCCAGTTGTAAGCTGTGATGTTCACCGCTGTGCGGCAGTTGATACAAAATACGCAGCGCTACTTCATTGAGCGATTGCGCCACCGTGTCCACCCGAATTTCCAATACCTGAATACGCGGCTCCCAGCGCTGAATGGCGGTGCGCGCTTGATCCGCAATTAACCGCCGGGTCGTTTCGTTGTTGGGCTGATGGATAAATTGTTTCAAGCCCGCGCCAAATTCCGGACGCATCAAGCGCTCGCCCGGTGTCGTCAGCAAAATATTCCACAGCACATCGCGCACGCTGTCGTTGCCTGTCGCCCAATGGCAACGGCCTTCACTAATACCATCCAGCGAAAAGCCCGGTGTCATCGCCATCATTCACCCCCGCATTTGTTGATCATGGGTTATCACCATTGACATTGACGCGCGGCAGACACAGGCGCGGCAAAATTAAAATCGCGTAAGGCAGCCAGCGAAAAATTAAATTGAGCAAGTTGAGTACAATCATCAACAAAATCATCGCGCAAATCGTAATGATAGGAATGCTGAAACTGATACTGAAACCCAAACAGGCATCGAGCGGTGAGCGCGACTGCTGTTCTTTCATCTCCATAGTCGGTGCAATTTTCAGCATTAAATCGGCAACGGATTTGGGGGTAAGAAAAGTGACACCCTTGGCCATACCTTTTTTAATATCGCGTAACTCCGGCAACTGAATTACACTCGGGCGTACGGTTTGGGTATCAAAAGGACTCGCGACAGTGAATTCAAAACTGGGCTGACCCCAACACACTTTTTCGCAATCGCATTCATCGCGATAGCGCATAAACGGCTGCACAAAATAGGTCTCATCTTTTCCTTGCGTGTAACGCGGCAAGGGTAAGGCAGCTTCAATCACATTGTTAATTTGTTCAGCACGCGCCAGCATTTGTGCGCGCCAGGTCTGCGCGAGTACTTCGGTGATGTAAAGGTGACCGTTAAAATTTTCCAGCGCATCAAAGCCGGGCGTGGAGTTTTGATGTGTTTTATCTTCATTCCGCCCCAGTGCCATGCGCGCTTCATTGCGGTTATACCAGCGCGAAACTATCTCACTGTGTTCCTGCAGGTAGCCCAATAGGCTGGTGCGAATAATGTTCTGTTGCCGCGCCTGTTGAATAAACAGCGGAAAATTCTGCCGCATGCTAACCAGTTCCTGTGCGCTTAACAGGCGCGTAAAAATCGGCATGGATTGCAAGAGTGCGCGCAGCGAGTCATTGTCAGCGATCGTTGCATCGCCAATTTGATAGCGATTCACCAGCAGCGCGAGTAACCGTCCCAAAGCGCGCGTGGGTACGCCATTTTTTATTTGCAATTGCAAGGACGCATCCCAGCCAAATTGATTGCACATTTTTTGAATGACGTCTTGCAAGCTGCCGGTGCAATTGCATAGGGCCGTGTCGCGTGCAAGCCCATCCCAACTGCCAAACGGCCATTCCAGTTCAGCGAGGTAACCTGCAGCTGAAACCGTTTGTCCAGCAGCCTGTTGATTCGTTGACTCCTCCACTTCACGTTGGCCATTCAACGGCAAATACCCAAACAATAAGGTGCGCGGCCCTTGCTCGGTATGCACCACGCGCGCGTGGAGCGGATAAGTTTGCTCGCCGCTAAAACCGGTGGCGGTATTCGCAATGGGTTTTATGCCGCGAATTTTTAACAAGGGATTGAGCGCATTGCGTTTGGCCAAATCCGGGTCCTGCGTTAAGTCCAAACCACTGGGTGATTGCCAGCCGAGCGCTTTACCATCGCGCAAACGCCAGAGCTGCAAACCCGATTTATTTTTTTTACGCACCACAAAACCGGCAGCAATAATTTTTTTCGGCGTAAACGCCGGCTTGCCGGGCAAGTTGCACACTGCCTCGGTAGCCACCATGTAAAACGCACGCTGTAGGGGCAAGCGCAAGCGCGGATGTTGCGCGCCGAATTTATCCGCAGCTATCCAGGCTTGATGCCGGTTGGCCGTTAACTTTTCCTGCTGCGCTTCCTGAATAAAGGTTTCCACAAAATCATCTTGCAGATAGCGATGCAAAAGCGTGCCGTCACTCGCATCGGCGTACCAGGGCGCGCGCAATATTGGCTCGTGCGTTACCATAGATTTCCTGCTCCCGGTGTATAACTGGTTCCCACCACTGAGGTCGCAATCAAGGTGTCGCATTTGACTACGCCTGAAAATTGGCTCATGCCCGCATCCACTTTTACCATGGCCGCGCTGACTTCCACTTGCGCCGCTTCTACCTTCACTTTGAGTGAGCTGGTGATGGCAATTCCCTCGGCGGATAATTTCACCTGATCGCCACCGCGCTCAATAATTACTTCGCCTGCGCCGGTATCATCAATAGTAATTTTATGGCCTGCCGGAGTTTCAATGTGCACGCGCGGCGACGCGGATTCATCCATCACCAATTTGGTTCCGCCCGGCGTGATCAGCGCATAAATATCTTCCACTGCTTGCGCTTCTTGCGGGTGCGAATTATTGCCACTCCACACCGCGCCCAACACAATCGCCTGGTCCGCTCCCATAAATGCCAACACCACCATTTCATCCTTGCGCGGCAAACAGCTGACCCCATAATTTTGCCCGGCGCTGCTCGTCATGCAGCTAGCCCAAAGCGCCAACTGATTCACTACCAACTCGACTTGCACTCGACCGCGCCCTTGCGGATCCTGATTGTCCAGCACCCGCGCAAGATGTAAGGTTTGAAACAGCGGACTAAATTCCATAGTCACAAATTCCAACTGGCGCGCGCGATTTTCACGCGTGTTTGATAACCATTGGCGGTATCAAACAAATGCTGCGCATGCACAATGCGATACTTGCCATTCACGCGCGACGATGCACCACTTAATTCAATTTCTTTACCCGCGCGCAAATTGGCATTGCCACTCGCAAGCAACTCCCCGTGCAAAAACGTTTGCGCTTGATTGCGCATGGCAGCGCGCGCCCAGGCATCAGCCTCTGCCTGATGGCGCGCCGGGGGATAAGTTAAAAAGGCGTCGCTCCCCCAACTCAATTGCGTTAATGACTGACGCGCATCTGTGCCGCCATTCGCACCGGATTCTTGCGCGCTACTCTCGGCATTTTCATTTGCCTCCAGATTAAAACCGCGCGCACTAACGCTGCGCGGCTGGCGATTTACATCGGCAATGATACGCAGCGATGTCACGCCACTTTGTGAATCGATAGCAACTGGCTGCTCATCTTCTTCATCATTTTTCACGCGTACCCCGGTTGGGCTATAACGAACAGGAACGCCGTAAGGCGCAAGCACACGCAATAAAAAACCCAAACCGGTTTCATTTAATTGGTGATAGTCAGCGCTATCGCTACTGACCTGAATATCGCCCGTTAAACGCACATCGCTTAACAGACTGCGCACCAGATCATCCACGCTGGTTGCCGCAAACACGCGGCTATTGCGCAACTTGGCCAGATGATGCAGTTTGTCTTCCAGCAGCAACACCAAGCGCGGTGCGCCCTGCCCGTACACTTCTTCGATCGCGGTAATCTCGCCGCTAAACAGCGGGGTTTGCACATCACCGAGCGTTAGCTCCACCGCGTCGCCCAGCGCCAACTGTTGAAACGCATAGCCAGCTTCGCCACTGTTACTGTCGCTATTTGTACCCCAATTTACCAAGCGCACTTCCGCGTGCGTCATACCGGTAAACGGCAAGCTCACACGCATAAATAACACTGCCGCTTGCAGATCGGCGCGCGCCGTGCCATTTACCGCAATTTGCGGCCGGGCAGAAATTAACGCGATGGGCTCAGTCAAGTTGCAACCTCTTATTGCGCTCTTCGGCAATTTCCAAATCGCGAATCAATTTTTGCTGCGGCTCCTCGCTCTGCAGTCCATAATCCGCAAATTCAGTGAGTGGTTCAGTGCGCTCCACTTCCAGAATTAATTCATTAATTACCAGCGCCATAGAAAAATCCGGTTTTACAATTGTTAATGCCGTTTAATAAGAACTACCGCCATTTAAATGCGCCGGGAATGGATGAACCTAACTCCGCCGAGGCGCCCACGCTAAAACCTATCGCCGGTGCACCGACACGATTGGCAATTTTTTGCAATTCCATATTGGGTATCGCCAGCGCTTCACGCACTTGTGCACGCGCATCTTCAATGCCATTGAGCAAAGCAATAGCGCGCCAGTCTTTTGGGTCTTTACCCGCTGCGGCTGCGGCGGCGGCCGGCGCTGTCGGTGCGGATGGCGGAGTTGCATCACCCACACTGTTGTGCGTAGCAAAGGTTAAGGCCGCGCGCGCGCCAGCTTTCGCTTGCAATTGCTCAAACTGAAACGAATCTTCTTTTAAGGTAAGCGCAACGGTTGCGCGCAGTGGAATACCTTCAGGCGAAAAAAAATCCAACGTTTCGCTATAACTGCTGACCATACCGCGAAATATAAACGCGCCCCATTCAAACTGGCATTTGCGCGGCACACTGTGACCATTGGATTGTGGCGAACTGCCGGGATCCATAAATTGATCGGTAATTTTTTTGGTCAGGTTACGCACATCGGTATTCGCTTCATGGGTGGCGCTGCTTTTGTCACCCGCTGCCGGCGTGTCGTTAATTCCCCAACTGAATTCACCTTTCGCGGGGCCGGGAACCGTGGTGTCGTAAATTAATTGCACGGAGAATGTCGATTCACTTTTATCGATATATTGCGGCGCCGGCGATTTATTCCGGCCAGTGGAACGCTCCGCAGCCATCGTATTGGAATAATTGATGCGCAAACTATTGGGATTAAATTGCACCGGAATCCAATCTTTTTCCGGTGCGCGCTTACCATTATTAATCGGCACCAAACGCGCGCGCACAATTTGCAAGCTGCTCATGGGTTATCCCCCTCTGGCGCAATTTTTAATTCCATGCCTTCGTGCACTAATTGCAATTCTTCAATCGCCACCTGACTCGATGTGGCGGATAAATCCGGCCCTTTAAACTTCACTGCCATCGCGCGCGTTAATTCCCAGCGCAGTACCGGCTTGACTCGCTCGCCATTACCATTAACCGAGCGGTCAAACACATCGATATGGCCACTCAAGCGCAGCGCATAATTGGCTTGGCGTGAGCTAATATCGAACCATTGGTACAAATCTTTCAGTGAAGTAATTCCGCGCTTCAAGGTGATGGGCGCAAATTTGGTGTTGCCAGCCAATTGCACTTCGCCCCAATTGCGTCCACCTTCCTGAATTGTTTTCGGGGTCATAGTGAATTCAAAACCGCTCACCTCACTAAACGCCCCACCACACAATGGTTGTTCAGCAGAGCCGCCCTCAGGGTAGAGCAACACCACAAACCGAAATGGGATAAATTCACGCGTGAGCAGAGGTTCGGCAACTGGTGTGGGATTAGCCATTGCGCACCTCCATTTGCAGATTATTCTGGTGACTGCGTAAATCTACCTGAATACTATCCAACGCAATTGCCGGCGCAATTTCAATTTCAAACACCACCTGTCCTTCTACATCGGTGTGACGGCGCAAACTAAAAGCATCTTCCGGCCGACTACCGCGCAGCGCCCCCAATACATGCAAGCGGGTAAAAAAATCGCGCAACAAAATTTCGCTTTGATCGATTGCAAATTGATTTTCAAACACCAGATTCAACCCAAGATTTTCCAGCGCGCGCTGCAAGCCACCGATAAACCGTGCTAACTCACCTGAATTGGTAGAGGGCTGATCAGCAATATAAGGAACAGCAATTCGTTCGTCATCCAATACCAGGCTGGCATTTTCTTCGCGCAACACCGCCAACCCGGGTGCTTCGCGCAATTGCGCACATAGCTTGAGGGAAATTGACGGGAAGGTGCGCTTCAGCGTGGGTAGCGCAACTCCGGCAACGGAACGCCATTCACCACGCCGCGTAGAAGTCGCGAGGGTTTGCCCTGCGAGCAGGGCGCAGGGCGAACTTAAATTGCCACGAGAATCCTGCAAATAGGGGAATATTAATTGCACATGCCGCAAGAGTTTGGCATCGCCATTCTTCTGCCACTGCTGCAATTGTTCTACCGCTAACAGCGAATGCCGAGGCACTTCGGCGTTGCGATTCATATCAAATGGAAATGCCAACAACAAATTAACGTCGCGCCGAAAACGGGCGATCACTTGCAGCAGTCGCTGCAAATGGGCCACAAAAAAAACGGATTCGTCCGGCGCCTCTGCATCGATCGCGCCAGTTTCAAGCACGCCATCATCCGTATTGCTGCTGCAGGGCAAAAATGCCGGTAGCGGATTGGCGATGCGTAAGCGAGGTATATGCGTTAGTGATGGCGATATATGCAGCCGTTCAAAATCCGGCAAACAGAGCAACCCCAGGTTCGGCAAATCCAGCGCACGCAACAGTGCCGGTTGCCGTGCCAGCAATTCTTCAAGCTGCTGTGACGATGACTTATTTTTTAATTCAGCATCGATCAGTGCATTACTGCCTGGAGCCACCGCAGCATCGGGTGTCATGAATGCGTCTACCCCGAGCGATTGTGGGACTACAATAATCCACAATCGACGCGGCAATTGCAGCACCTGTGCCTGAAAAAAATCCGCGATGGCGAGTGGTAACCAAAAGTAATTGCCGCCAAGACGACTGATGAATGATGCCGCTGCCGGAGCCGCATCGCGCAGCGGAAATAATTGTTGAAACTCCTCCTGACTGCGCAAGGGAATAGGCAATCCCTGCAGCGAAAACGCCCGTGGAATTTCAGGTTGCTGGCCGGCATTTTCTACATCCGCGCTATCTTTTTTGTTAGCGCGCTGAAACTGGTCAAGTTCAATTTTGTAGTGGGAATAGCTGGCCTGCAGCAGATCCAAGAGATCGCCATAGCCCGCCATGCGAATATCCGCGAGCATCGCTGGATTATTAAAAAAATAATCCAGATCTGCCACCTGCTCCAGATGCCCGATCATAGCGACATCAAACAGAGGCGTGCGATGCAAACGCGTCTCGGGCAATAACCTGACCCTGCCAAAATTGAAATTCATACCAGCCCCGTGCTATCAAGACTGCTCTATGTATTCAACTGACATCACCAATTCTTCGATAGCGACATCGCCCCCGCCTTTGGCGGTAAGCGTCGGGCCGGTCCATTTAATTGGCGTAACGCCTTTCAATGTCCAGGTCACTACTGGCTGCTCATCGCGCTGCTCATTGAGTAGCTTGATGGTGACCGACGCCTTTTTCGCTTTGATATCCCCTGCGCGGGCGGCATTGAGCCACTCATAAATATTTTGCGCGCCCATTACGCCGCGCTTGAGCGTGACATCGCCGCTTTTATTAATCCCCAGGACTTTAGTGACGTAATTTACCTTGGCATTACCTGCGCGATACTCGGCAATAGTCACCTCGGCATTCAAACCCGAGACTTCAGAAAAACCACCAACATCGGCGGTTTCATCAATACCTTCAATTCCCACCAGGAAATTAAAAGCAGAATAAGGAGTTGGACGTGGGACAGCCATAATTTATCTCCGTACTATTTCATGAATTAGCATGAACAACTTGTGCATTGTTTAGATAAACGGTAATCAGGCATCCGCCGTTTTTTGACCGATTCTGAAAATCACAAACTCAGCCGGTGTTAGCGGCGCAACCCCCACTTCGCAAATCAAACGTCCGTTATCCAAATCGTTTTGGCTCATAGTGGTTCTATCGCAACGCACGAAATAGGCAGCAGAAGGCTTGCTGCCGAGCAAGCGACCATTTTTCCATTCATTAAATAAAAAGCTCTCGATCGTCGTGACAACATTGGCCCAAAGGCGCTCGCCATTGGGTTCAAATACCGCCCACTGAGTGCCCTTTTCAACCGAGCGTTCGAGATAGAGGAAATAGCGCCGCACATTGACGTATTTCCATTCAGGATCACTGGAAAGCGTGCGTCCGCCCCACACTTGATGGCCGCGTCCGCTAAAGGAGCGCAAACAATTTATGTGTTTGGGGTTGAGTAATTCCTGTTGGAATTTGTTGATGTTTTGGGAGAAGCGCAGTGCGCCCAGCACCGGAGTATTAGCGGGTGCTTTGTGCACACCGCGATCCACATCGGTACGGGCATAAATGCCGGCCATAAAACCGGAGGGCGGTGCATTGACGGTTTCTTTCTCGCCCAAGGGATCCGCCACTACTACCCAGGGGCTGTAGAGTGCCAAACGCGAGTTATCAAAATTATCGCGAAATTTTTGTACTTCTGCGAGGCTCCAATCTTCACCCGAATCCACCAGACCAAAGCGATAGCGCATTTTCATGCAGTGCTTTTCCAACTCCACCACGATCGAATGATGGGTGGTCAGTGTTTTATCCGCTGTGGCCGCCGGTGTCGCGACTATGGATACATCTTCAACATTTTCCAGCGCTGCAAAACCCGTGGGTCCCTGCTCGTCCATTTCACCGGCGTAATCAATCGCCTTGGGGAAGGCGCCATCGCTGCCGCTGCCCAGCACTATGACATGTAGCGGCGCGTTCAACGCGGAGGTTGGGTTCAGGGCAGTCGGAGTCAACGCAAACAGTTGATAGAGCGCGGTAAAAATATTGGCGGAAGCAGTGCCTGGCGGAATACTTGCCACCACCGGCACAGTGAGTTCATCCAATTTTTTTTGCGGTGCACGTGCCAGAATTTTTGCAATATAGTTGTCGGCACTGCTTTCCAGGCTCAGTATCGGCGAGACGTAAACCGTTTCGCCAACTCCCGGCTTACCTTGTGGATCAGCCGCTGTTTTTTTACGACGCACCGCTTGCAGCGAAAATGAACGCTGCAAACTCAGGGATTTAATCGGGCTGGTGAACGCGCTAAATACCGCGAGCGGAATTATTTTCGTATCGCTGGTTAGCGGGTCGCCATCATCAATAACAACCGTCAATTCAGTGCCGGCCACATTTAAGGTACCGCGCAAAATATTACTCGCACCAATATTGACGTTAATAAATCGCGTTAGGTTATTGGTGGTTGAATTTAACACCAATTCAAATGGGGTGTTGCCTTGCAGCTTGTCGCCAGTGGGCGCTGTTGCCCAGGTCTGCTTAAATTCATAGGTCAACAACGCCAGTCCGGCTTGCGTTAATCCATCACCCAGCACACTCGCAGCAACTTTAATCACGGCAGTTTCATCTGTGTTGACTATTTCCGCACTGCTGCCGGTTAAAAACATTAATCCGGTTGCCGTTTTTTTCACAAGCGCGGTAATTTCTTTTAACGGAAATTCTCCGTCCGGGTGAGTGATCGTGCCAGTGAACTTATCTTTCGCCAGCGGAACCTTAATACTAACCACACCCTCTGCGCCATCCGGTATCGCATCAAACGATTGATAGCTGCGTGTGCGCGCCAAGTTTTCCTGATCCAACCAATTCACCACCAAATCCAAATTACCCCCGGTTCCGGGGTAGCGCGCGGCAATTCCCAACAAGCCATTGGCGGCTGTCGCCGATGCCACTACCGCGGTTCCACCAGCGCCAAAGGCATCACTATCATTTCCACCGGCAATGACGCGGGTGAAGTACAACTGTTTACCACCATTTTCAAAAAAAGCGCGCGCCGCCAACGCAGAATAATTCACCACGGCCGGCTGGGTTACGCCGTCTTTGGTAAAAACCAAGCCAGCGGAATCACCAAATATTTTTTCAAACTCGCCATAACTGGTGAGCACTTCCGGGGTTCCCCGCACCGGGCCAAACCGGGTAGGCCCCACCATACCGCACACACTGGTGCCCACACCTTCAATCGATTTGGAACGGAAACTTACTTCTTCAACAAACACACCGGGCGCTAGATATTCAGACATTTGTTGTCTCCCTCAATGGGCTGAAAATTCATTCACAAATTAAACAGAAAAAATCGAATCAAAAACGCGAGCGGCTATCCGCTCGGCTTCACCAACAAGGCGGTTCGCCCATGGCTGTGCAAGTGTTGATGTTCACCGGGCCTTATTTCAAAGGTGGCAAACTCTACAAATTCCGGGGCATCGTTCTGCGCCGCCAATGCCAACACGTCCAGATTTTCTACATCATCCGGATCGGGCAAGCCGGATTTAATCGCACAGCGCGCGATGCGCAATTGCGCGTTGTAAACCTGGGCTGGCATATCAAATTCCGGCGCAGCCAGTTCGGTAAGCGACACAATAAAATCGCCAAACTGATTTGCCTGGGTTTGGAATTGAAAAACAGGTGCTGGTGGCGGTGCTTGCAATTGCAAACGTAGCGTTAGTATCGCCCAGGGCAATACAGCACCGTTTTCCAGTTGCAGCAATCCACGCACACTGCCACCGGCACTCACACTAATTGCCTGGGTATGGCGAAACAGACCTATGGCATTTTGTTCCAGTTGATTCATATCCAACGCCAATAAATTGCGCGCAAACCAGCGCGGATTAAATTGTCGCGCGGGATCAATCAACGAGCCTTCAATGCGCGTAACCTGCGGCGCGCCAAGAGCAAGTTCCGCCCTGGTTACTGGCAATTGCGTTGTATCAATTTCGACCCCGGGGTTGGCCGCGCGCAAAGTGTCTTTACTTTTTGCTTTATTGCGCTGCGCATGTTGCGGCAACAAAAGCGCAATGCGGTGCCCTTTGTTGATCAAGCTGAAACGCTGGCTGGGTGTGATTTTAAAAATATTGATGGTAACTATTTTGTGAATGCCCGGTTTATTCGCCGCCCCGGCACTGGTGGCATCAAATAGCCAAAGACAGTTTTCTACCTGCGTCCAGTGTGTTTCCAGGAGCCTAGCATTAGTTTCCATGCACACTTTCTCCCACACCAAAATAAGGAGTTACCAACGCGGTAACCGGTTTGTTTTCCGTCACTTCCGGCACCGGTAACAAGCGCAGGGTTTTTACAATATAAGGAACTGATAAAATGTAATTACCGGGTAGAGAATCCCAAATGCGTAGCAGGTCTTCCGTACTCATTTCTTCGGGTTGGATCTGCACAACATCCTCGCGCGCCCAGCTCGTATCGTATGCATGCAAATGGGCGTAACCCAACTCCAATGCAGAACCGATTTGCTGCATAGCCCAAGTCGTTAACACGGCTTCGCTTTCGCCGTTAGTGGTCCAGGCAAGTAAAAAAATATGCAGATTAACTGCAAGCTCTGGCTGAGGAGCCGAATTCGGTAAGCGCGATTGCGTGTAACGGTTACGCCCAAACGGATCTACCGAAACACGATGCAAATAAATGCCGACGCTATTTATCTTGGGTGCATTTTCGCCGCTGGATTCTGTTGGTGGTTTGCGCAGTTCCACGGTACCCAAAATACTCACATCGGGCGATGAGAGCACTGTGTCCAAATCATTCTTCATACGCTCTTTCAGAAAATCGCGCAGCGCATAAAGAACACCTTGTACCGCCTTATAGGAAGCCAAACCTGTATCTCCTTATTGCAAACTATTTGCTAATACCTATCCACTACAGCAAGCGCTGTGCCAGCAAATTTTTTATTGGTATCCGGGAGAAAATTCTTTTGTTTGCACAGAAAATGTCGGTAAAAAAATATCGGCCGCGCTCCAGACACCTATATTCTGTTGATAGAGAACCTATATTCTGTTGATGAAGAACCTATTCGCCATTCCGAAATTTATTAGCAATATGCACAAATTCATCACAGCGATCACCGGGTCAATGTCGACCCGGTGGGTTAGGGAAAACCCTGCAGCGGGTAAAATTTTACCCGGAAACTGGCATAAAAAAAGCGCATAAAGCGCTTCGTTAAAACAAGCCGAACTAAAACCTGGCTAGCGGTAAATGGATTTATCAATGTGATATTTTTGCAGCAACTTCCCCAGTGCTCGTCGTTCTTTGCCCGCAATCTTTGCAGCCAGAGTCACGTTGCCATGGGTAATTTGCATTACACGCATTAAATAGGCTTTTTCAAATTCGACAATCGCCCGCGCCTTGGCATCTTGAAAACTGCAAGGAAAACCCGCGCCCATGTCAGAATCAAGATCTTCTTCGAATTCTTCGTCTGCTACCAAGCAATCCGCAAGTAATTCATCACCAATATCAATCGCTTGCCCGGATGACAACAAGTACGCACGCAGCAGGGTATTTTCGAATTCACGCACATTGCCCGGCCAGGGTTGCTGCTGCAAATGCAACAGGCTTTGCTCAGACAACAATTTTAAAGGTAACTCATATTCACGTGAAAATCGCTGCAATAAATTTTCCGCAATAATGCCCATATCCGCTTTCCGCTCACGCAAAGGAGGCATCAACAGATTCAGTACATTCAAGCGAAAATACAGATCTTCGCGGAATTTTTTTTGTTCTACCAAATGTTTTAGATCCGCATTGGTTGCGGCAATGATCCGCACATTTGCGCGCAATATTTTTTTGGATCCCACGGGCCGGTATTCCTGGGTTTGCAAAAAACGCAACAGCGAAGCCTGGGCTTTTGGGCTAAGGCTATCCACTTCATCCAAAAACAAACTGCCACCATTGGCTACCGCCACCAAGCCTTCTTTGGTATGGCGAGCATCAGTAAAGGCGCCTTTTTCATGGCCAAACAATTCACTTTCCAGTAAGTCGTCGGCAATAGTCGCGCAATTGATAGGGATAAATGGACAGTTAGCGCGCGCGCCCAAATAATGGATTGCACGCGCCGCATTCTCCTTGCCGGTACCGGTTTCACCCTGAATGAGCACGGTGGCCTGATGCGAGGAAATTTTTTTAATTAATTCCAAGACTTGCAAAAACTTGTTGCAGTTGCCACAGAGATTTAAGCGTGAAAACTCGGCGCGCAATTCCGGGCTAATCGAGTGAATGGTCTTATTCATAATCAATTATCCTTTTAAATACATATTTTTTAATGCAATTAAGTAAGGAACTTGACTGCTCTCACCGGCTTCCTGCCCTGTTTGTTATTGCGTAAATTTTGGAAATTATCACAAAGCCCTGGCGGGCTGTGTGTATTTATTGCGAAATTCCTGTGACATTTTCACAATCTTACAATTCGCGCCAAATGCCAAGAAGTTACGGCGTATTTCAATGCCAATTTTTCCCCCTGAAAAAACACTCGGGCGATTGGCACAGGACTTGCGTTTAACGCTTAGACAACGGACAGAGCGAGGGAAAGACCAGGTGACCGACCAACCAATCACTGAAGCGCAGATTGAACAAATAGCTAACGAAATTTCCCGCTATCTCGCGCAACACCAATTTGCGGCAGATACATTAGAAGGAATTTGCCACTGGTGGATTACCCGGCAACGAATTGAAGAAGACCAGAAGCGCGTACTTGCGGCGCTGGAATATTTGATGGAACAACAGAAATTGAGTAGCAGGCAGTTGCCGGATGGAACGATTTTGTATTCGGGAACCACCACTGACTCCACCCAAGATGATGCGTTGCATTAACAATTTTACACAGTGTTTCAGCCAAACAACCCTTTATTGCGAATCCGACAAGGCTCGCGTATAACATGCATGCTTTTTGTGTAGTGAAAAGTCAATCTAGCCCCCGAATCTGGGATGCCACAACTTGCTCACAACTGCTTGCGTCAAGTATCAGAAACAAAAACGCCCGCAAAAGCGGGCGTTTTTGTTGAGCGCTAATTGCGAAAAATTACTCTTCCGCCGCAGCCTCAGCTGGAGCTGCTGGTGCAGCACCAGACTCTTCCGCTACCGCTTCCTTAATAGAAAGTTTGATGCGGCCGCGTTGGTCTACGTCCAGGCATTTCACTTTAACAACCTGACCTTCTTTCAGATAATCGCTCA
>JACCEA011005070.1_pt1 | contig 24365 bp, 15 predicted proteins | sample 7449851 | NCBI WGS metagenome assembly JACCEA01 (sample SAMN15323453, study PRJNA562643) | freshwater metagenome | isolation source: river surface water | place: USA:Blue River Watershed | collected 2017-08-18 | reverse complement strand
ATGAAGATTCATTACCAGTACACTTCTCAAACCATTCCACTACGAAGAACAGTATTCCATTCTATAGTAACGCAACACCAATAAAAGAACATGTACTCTCTCACGAACAACCTGATGATCATTCGATTCATTCTGGTTTAAATACAATAACCACCACTCAAAGTTCCAATTTATTGGAAGAAGAGGCTAATCTGGAAAGTGTGTTAATGAAAGACTTTGGTGAAAGTCGAGCTTCCCTCTCGTTGCTGTCACTCTCTGCGATGCCTGATCAACCAGGTTTGGAATTCTTTTCTTCAAATAACATGAAAACACCATCACGAGCTGGAAACCCTCGAACAAATTCTATGGGCTTGTTATCGATAGCAAAAGCCACTCCATCTTATTTCCAGCAATCCACTCCACAAACTGTGGTTAGTTCGGTTGCAACTCCTAGAAGTATCCCTAAACCGCGTTCGAGTCGATTAAATAATGTTAATGACGCTATCAGTGGAAAAGTACCATGTCCGCCATCCTCAACGACTACAACTTCTGATGTTGGTAAAATTATTGACGAATTTCACAATTTGATGAAAATGATTGAAACAGAGCAGATGGAAACCGATTTAATCGTAAATGGTACCCCATCGACCTCTGCTGCAAGAAAATCGCCTCAAGGCTTTAATAATCGATATGGTTCAACGCCATCAGCATCTATCGCAACTGTTTCATCTTCTTCGTCCCTTCGATACAGTACCAATTCAACTCCGGCACTAGCAGATATCGATGGAAAGATGGTTGGATCTCAGCGCTTTCCTTCTAACTATGTGAGTGAGGACATACTTTATTCCCAAGAGATGAAACAACAACCATCGTGCACAATAAGGGATATTCACAATGTCCCCGATTCCTCCAATGTTCCGACGAATCATGATCCGCATGACGAACGCGATGCAGACAGTTTGGGCAGTGACAGCAATAGTCTAAGTGATGAAGATAGTGATAGCGAAGAGAGTGTGGATAGACAAGGCAAGGAATATGAAGAAACAACCCCGCCTTCTATCAAGAATACAATATCACCCGAATTGATTCGCAGCAGATCGCGAGTAGTAGATCATGATCGAATAGAAAGTCAAACGAATCAAGAAATGCTAATTGACAGTCTGGATTCATTTCGTGTCCATGGTACACATCCTTCAAGAGGAGAACCAAACAATGGCGACGTTGAAGTAACACAGAGAGATTCTAATTCTTTCTTATTATCTCATCATGGTATGAATACTCATCAACAAGAAGATTCTTTAGATGACTCATATAATCAAGCGATACATGATCAATATGAAAACAGCTATGGTATCGGTGCATCTACAGCAATACCTCTTGTGAGTACACAAACTACTCCATATCACCAAATCAATCGTTACAATGACCATTCTACTCAAAGATTGGATTCTCTGAAAGAGGGTTATCATCATACTAGAAATGATGACTTACAGGCATCCTGTGCATCATCATATGATGAATCGTATGATCCACATTTATCAAACCAAGGAGCAAATTATTATCAACAAACTAGTCGCCATTCATTGCTATCTAATAGCCCTTCGAGTTCACCTTACCATCAAGGTTATGAAAGTGCTGCTAGGATTAGCTTTCCTCCTCCGCCTCCTTCTACAGATTATCATGATCAAGAATCAAGTACATACTCTAACTCGACACATCATACTCCAACTCCACGGAAGTTTAAAGCTACGTTTCCTATTAAGACCGCATCAACTAGTACTGGTAGAAACTATTATGATAAGAACATCAGAGAAAATGAAGATTCGATACATAGTGGGCATCCGAATGCACTTCAGAAGGCTGTAGATTTTATTGAGGAAACAAGAAATCGCCATGCAATAAATCATCGAAACGAAGAACAAGAGGAATCAAAGCAATTACCTGATGAGAATCATAATCGCGATGATTTGATTGATGATTGTATACCTGATGTGTCTTCCTATAGTAAAAGTGACTCAATACCGAAAAATATATTAATGGAAGTGGAAAATTTGAGAAGGACAAAAGAGTCTTTATTAGAAGCATTGAAAAATGAAAAGCAACATCGTCAAAATTTAGAATTAAAACTTCAGCATCAGCAGGTAAGATCACTATGTTTATTTTTGAACCAACAAAGACATTACTCTGTTCCTCTTCAAATCAGGACGATATCGTGGAAATGAAAGCACAATATGAAGTTGAAATTGATACCGTACGTTTTGAAAATCGTCAAATGAAATTAACAATTCAAAAGATCTGTGGTGATAATTTGAATTTATCTGATGTTTACACCACCTTTGAAGCTGATATGAATCGATTGATGAAGGAAAACGAGATGTTAAGGGAGCTGAATATGGAACTTGAAGCAAAAGAGTTGGATAGAACAATGGGTTTACAATCTGCCAATCCTGCAGTTGCGCCAAAGCCGACAAAATTTAGACAATTCAACAAAGAAAAATCCTCAAAAGATCCGCAATACCATAGCAATCCTGATGGATCCCCCTCTCAACAGCTTTATCATCAACGCCTCATTGAAAAACTAAAAAAGTCAGGTCAAGAGCGGGAACATTGGAAAAGTCAATACGAACAATTGAAAAGCAAAGAGCGTCAATTTTTAATGAATGAAAAAATGACTCATGATGCTATGCGCCGGTTGCGGGTTACCCATCAAGAGCTTATCCGCCTAAAGAAAGAAAATGAAAATATAAAGCTGGTCTTAATGAAGAAAGAATCTGAACTAACATCTTTACAAGAAGATACCAAAGGCATTAGACAAACTGAATATGCATTGAAAGAAGAACGATCACGACTTCTTTCTGAGATTCAATTACTTCGAATGAGGATTCATGATTTCGAGTCAGAAGAACATCGTGCGATTCAGCTGAGCAAATTCCTGAACAAGCACTCTCCATCAACTGCTTTTGCAAATGCTTCGAAAGGAAAAATATCTAATAATGGAACAATAAACAATGAATTGCACAATAATTTTTTGAAGGCAAAAGTCTTTGCTATGGATGAAGTTATGCGAACACAAGAAAAAACGGGGAATGGTATTGGCAAAGGAAACTTGCTAAATGTACCAGGTGTATCTTTCGCTGGAGTTGAGTCTGGAAATCAATCATTTTTCCCTTCCACTTCGTATCAGCGAGATGAAGAAAAAGATGTGGTTTCTGCAGATCTGGAATTGACTATGGCGGCAATGCATGATTCTTTGGTGAGTAATGCTCCTGCATTATTACCACTTTTCAGGAAGTTAACCAAAGAGTTGCATCAAGAGAGATCCCTTTCAATTCAACAACGGGCTAAACTTCTGGATCAAGTGATTCAACAAGGTTCTGGAGCAGCATCTCGATCAACAAAATTATTGTCATCGAAAGATTCAAAGGATCGCAAAGTTCGAATAAGGGAGGAGCTGAATACGATGAGCAAGTGACGTTAATATGCAGGTTGTAAATAATGCTATTTTGTTTTGTACATGTTGTGTCAAAGAATAGACTACCGTACCGTCGTCGAATATTTCTGTAGAATTTTGAACTTTTGAATATTGCAGAAATATAAAAAAATTAAATGTACAGTAAATCTATGAAGATAATAATGCTACAATCTACTCTTGTTACGACCATTTGAACAGCTATCGAATATTACTACATACTTACATAATACACATTTTTATACAAGAAATTTAATGTCTAGAAACTTATTTATCTTTTCCATTCCAATTGGAAATTTTATATGTTTCACATAACATGCTAAAAACAGCCTTAACAAACTTTGGATTCTTTCCACCCGGTGTACACTTCAATCCACTGAAGGTAACTAACTCGGCACAGGAGTGGATCAAACTTTTGTTGGTATATAATGGGATATATACCGCGGCAGATTGCATATGAAGATAGCAACGATGTAATCGCATGACTTGGTCGTCATCAAGACCATCAGTCCAGTGAGAATATCGTAGTCTAAACATCTCAAATCGTTCAATATCTGCTTCTGGTAATTCACTCGCAGCAAATAGCAATACACATACACAATAGATCAATCGGCAGGCATTATAATTATGCGATTTCTTTCCATTTGGTAATTGAGCATTGAGAAAGTCTTTAAAGCTTCTTCTAGGATCTTTGGAAGGAGCACCGCGATATTTCTGAGCTTTTTCCACGTACAGAATTGTTGCGGTTGAAGCGACACGAACAGATTGAACCATATGCCAAGCTCGTTCCTTGTTTGAAAAGAGAGATCTCAAATCCCACAACCATTTGATCTCACTAACTTCAAATATTAAAGCTTGCTTGTTTGTCAAATCAATGATTTTATCAAGAAATGTCAACACTGAAATAGTAGTATTGACGTAATATTCAAAAATCAATGATTTGATCAAGGTGTCAGTAGTACTGTCAACTCTTGGTGCACGTTTTGGGCAGAATATTTTCAAAGACTCACTAGATGTGATAGAAGAGCTATCATCTAGTGAGTCTGATTCAAAAGTGGTTTGAATATTTTCAAACTCATCAAATTCGATAACAGGAGTACTCAATAAAAATTGTGCCATCTCATCGATATCTGGAATAGCACTCAAGTCAACATCATCACTTCGTTGTCTCTTTTGGGAGGAATAATCACTCTCAAATGAATACCGAGGTTCTGACTCAATACTGCTCATTTCATCATCTGTAAATGAAAAGCTACGTTCTCGCTTCAAAGTGATCTGGCAGTGGTCAACGGGCAATGACATTTTGTTATCTACAATATACAATATCATTGGGATCAATTGCAGCATTATAATGTGATCGATCATCAACTAACCTTAATTAATAATGTGTAGCCTTTGAGTTGAATTAATTTGATTTAGCAACGATTTAATTTGTTAGAATTAATTTGTGAACGAACAAAGAAAACAAGCGACCTCGGGAGTTCACAAATAATTTTTGAGAGGCCCTACAGCGGCGAGGTAGGCGAATAGCATCTGCGCTGTGCTGTTAATTGTGGTTGGGAACATTATAGATTTGTGGCTGCTGAAGATGCGTACGGTGCGTTCTTCTTCAAGTTCCCAACAAAGCCAAACCAATTTTTAACCGGCGCAGAAAACCAAATTATTGTTTTTTAATTAAAGAGCAAAACAAAACTACAAAATATTTGATCGAAGCGAAGTAAACAAAATCATATATGCATGATAAGCACGAATAACTTCATAAAACTATATCATGATTTACATCAGGGAATGTCGTGTCATACAAATTAAGAAAAGAAACACAGTTTTTTCGACCGGGCCAACCGGTTGATAAACCTTTGCAATTAGTCAAGGTTACATATAAATGGTGTGTTTTCAACGATTCAAGTCCAAATCTATCCAGTCCAAAGCAGTACCAAATTCTTGATTCGTTCCATAATAAAAATTGCAAATCTTTATCATCACTTTTACAAAATTGGAATTTTTCCCACCACGAATGGATCTCACACCGCTAAATTGCGAAAATTCGGCGCAATCGAGAATGAAATTTTTGTTAGTGTATATTGGAATATAAGTTTTCGCAGCTTGCATATTGAAGTAACAAGAATACAATCGATCGATCTGGTTTTCCTTCATATCATCATCATCAGTGAACAAATGATGAATTTTTGCTCTAAACTCTGTAAAATTAAGAATTTTCGGATTATTTGGATCCAACCACACGGCGGCAAGTAGAACACAGAGGACATAAATGAGAGAGCACACTTTTTTGTAGTTGGGGCCTAATTTTCTTCCATTTGGCTTTGGTAATTGCTTCTTGATGTAAGCCTTGTATGCACCAGGGTCAGGATGTTTTTCTTTCCGTGCTTCGCAATTAGAGAAACTTTTCCCTTTTGCTTTTAATGGACAGCTATTAGTTTCCGCAGCAATCAATGACACCTGTTGCAAAATAGCTCTTGCCTTGTCTTTTGTATTGAACTTTTCAATGAGCAACTTCAGCCATTCATGATATTCAAAGCAAATCTCACCTTCGGATATCAGTGCACTAATGGCAACCAAAAATGACGTTGGATCACGAAAACATCCCTTTACTTTGGTGATTAGGACAGATTGCAGCATTGAATCGGTGTTAGAAGAAGCAAGAGATTCTTGGGATGAAGAAGGGCTACATACAATCTCAGGATTACAACCATCATCACCAAGGAATAACAATGACAGATAATCAGTGTACATATCAACTCCAGACAATGCATCACAATCATGAGATTGAGCAAACTCCTGAGGTTCAGCAGAAAAACAAGATGAGGCTGCTAATGGAGGGAATATTTCAACCGTGTTGCGATGATTGCAAGGCATGGCAAGACTGGGTTTATTATTCATCACAGCCCCAAATAAACCATTCGATGGAATCGGTCTAATCGATTCAAATGGTGGCAGTTTTGATATATCCTGAGATAGGGGCTTAGTATTTTGAGATCCTGACGTAGAATTCTCAAAGAGGCTGCATTCTCTGTTTCCGCCACAATAGTCGAAGCCACATATAGTATCATCAACATTAGATGAGAAAGTAGATATATTTTCCTTATTTCGATCCCATGGCGGGGAGGATAGCGTTTTTATCATTGATAGCTTCAGATCAGCGTTAAACTGGAACTTCGAAACATCATTTACTCGGGATTTCTTGGACGGACTTTCCAAAGGTAGTTGGGACGGCAATACATTTTGGACATTTTGTAAGGGTGGGCGTTTCTGCTGGGTGAGAGGTGATAGCAGCGACATGTTTAATATTGGGAAATGAATTATGCAAAATTGACCGCCGAACAATGAGAGGAGCTGCAAAAATAACTATTATTAGACATGAGATTCCAAAGTGAAAAAATCCATCGACGGTGATGACAAATTGCCATTATTAACTGGATCGATGGGATGAGGATGATTATACCTGAAAGGCTGAAATAATCCTTTTGATATTGCTCGCGTGAAGGAAGTCTCCAAGAATTCAGTCCTTCACTTCTCTCAATTGTCTCTTCGGCAAACAAACAATTCTGGATTTGGGACGGTCTCACCATGCATCGCCAACAAGAAGGCAGGCAGCACCCACACGGCCCCACAGCGCGCTATAGGCGTATTGCTCATAGCAGCGCAGCAGCAGCGCAGAGCGAGCCCAGAGCAAGCTCACAGTAGCAGCTGCAGCAGCAGCAGGGCTTCCCATAAAAATTCCACAATAAACTGGAATTTGAATTATTGCTTCATCGGCATCTGGCATCATCATGCAATTTGCTTTGGGCGAATTATGGAATGTGGAATTCACGATTTAATTAAAAAAAAGCACAAGACTCATAATCAATTGATCTCAAATTTGGCAAAATCTTTCCAACTCTATCGATATCCGAAGAAAACTCAAATTATTATATTCGTCGCAATCCAAGGTGTGCAGCCTCTAGTCAATAGAATAATGTAGATAAGGGAAGTCGGCAAAATAGATCCGTAACCTCGGGATAAGGATTGGCTCTGAGGGTTGGGCCTAAGGGTCCTTTGGATAAAGGAAGGGCGGATAGGCTGTGTCAGTGGACATTTGGTCTGCGTATGGCAAGAATATATACTGAAGTTCCAGTATTCAGTAACCAGTGTAATTCTAATTTCAATTATGTATTGAATACCGAATTCCTACATCATACAGCATGGATACAGTACCGTGACGTTTTTTGTTCTAATTTAAGCGACGTTTTATGTGTCGCGCACACACACTTCTCTCTGGTCGACGCCAATTTAATTGCCAATCTCTAAGTAGAAATAGCAATCTACCATTCATAGCACATTCAGACACCAGATGTAGATAACAATTTAGAAGTCATTATGTTATTATATACATCGTTCAAAAGTTGACAAATGCCGCATTTATACTTTCGGAATAGGTATTGGTGGTTAGCAAGTGATGATCTCGTTATTCCCGCTGTTTATTCGATCACTGGTCGAATATTTTGGGAATTTCTATTGATAATTATAACATATTTAGATTTTTATTCTTTATCAATCTGTGACAAAGGCATTATTATGTTGATATATTTGGTTGCCACGATTGTTGTTCAAATCATGATGATTGTGAACGATAGTTGTATAATGTATGTTTCATTACGTGGTACCATCATTGACATCAATGGCGATAGAAAATCCTTAAATTTATTGCTCTACTTTCGATTGCTTGTAACATATGCAGAAGGCTTTATTGCATTATTAGGAATGGTAGGAATATTTATCAATATTGATCATTTGCCATGTTATGCCAGCAAAGAACGTACAATGATCAATTTGATAATTTTTGGCATTTTACTCTTGTCTCAGCTGGCTGATTTGGGGTCAATTCTGTGTTGCTCTTATCTGTTATCAAAAACTATGGATTCATCATTTGTTGGACAAAATTCTCATTCCAGAGCTATTGGAATATTGTATAATGAAGAATCAATCTTAGCAAAATGGGAAGACCGCTTAAATCGTACAGTGAAAGCAATTCAATTCTATGGATGCAATCGATATGGTGGTGATAATATCAACGAAAGTTTACGAAATGTTGCAAGAGTATTGACTAAGATGTTTCATCACGATGGATTTTTAGATGTTGTTCCTTCTGACGTACTCGCTGGAATGATATTAGTTCGTCTAGAACAATTTACTCATCGAAATGATGCAGTGGTGATGGTACGTGAGCAACATCAAATGGAGAAAAATGATCCATTCTTTCTTGGAAAATCTAATCAATTTATATCAAATCAAAAGCGATATATTGACACAACAATCTTTCGAGAATCTGGTTCTATTCTTGATCAAGAAGACACTAAAACGATATCCTCGAGGAAAGAGAGTCATCACCTTAAAACAAGGTATAACAGTGATACATTTGATATGCAAATATTCGCTAAGACGAAAAGTCGAAGTCGTAGTAGCAGTAATCCTTTGATCATGGAATGCACTCAATCATTTGACTCTCCCACTCCTTTCGGTGAATATCCTAATGTCACAGAAGAAATGCGACATGAAGATATGGTAAATATGCCAACAAAGAATAGCAAAACTTTTGTTCATACTAAGCCATCTGCCCACGAACGACCTAAAATTGCATTACTGCCAACAGGGGTACTTCGAGACATTGAAAATGTTGGTGATATTGTTGCTGCTTCCAACGACCTGCAATATCATCACAACCGCGATGGTATTGTTACAAGTGCATGTGATTCTGATGATGAAACACTCCAATTGACTGTAGAACATATGGAGCATATCGCAAGATACTCTATTTATGCCGCTGCCATTTATACTCGGATTGTCCCTTTTTATTCTCTTGGAACAAAAGTAGCTCATGTTTTATCTAATTTTGTAACATGTCAATTTCGTCGCCCATATGGAGTTGAAATGTGCTGGTGTTGTTGGTATGGCCAAAAAATTACCCAATCTACATCGGTTCAATCATGTCATACAGAGATGTACTCTCGTTCCAAATCGGTCCAAGTCACCAGCAATAATATGAGTCCAACAGTTAATAAAGATTCTGATCAAACTCGTCTCAGTGCTCCACCATTGGAAGGGATTGATTTTTGTGGTTACAATCGAGCAGGATTATCAGTATTTACGGAAAGCATTGATAATAGTGAATTAATATTTGTTTCTTTTCGAAATGATATGATTCATAAACCATTTGCAATATTTTTAGATCATCATATACATGCTGTGGTTATCACTATCCGTGGAACATTGTCTGTAGAGGATGGAATCACTGATATAACTTGTGAGCCACAGGAGGTGAGAACTTTCCAAAACCACTTTATAAGGCCTTATTGGATATCTTAATTGTCCAATTTGTCAGATGAAAGAAGCTGGAAGGCGATGGGGATTTGATGGTCGCGGTAGGTATGCACACAGTGGTATGCTTCGTGCTGCGGAGGTCATGTGCGAAGAGATTATGGAAGCCAATGTTTTGGAGAAAGTTTTCGGAAGGAGATCTTACACAGAAAAGGTATCTACCTCCCCATCAACTCTAGTTAAACAAACTTTTGTTTATGGTTGATCTATTTTTGAGAAGGAATGTAACTCCCCGTTTACAAACTACCAATTGGTTATTACTGGGCATTCTCTGGGAGCTGGAGCTGCGATAGTATTAGGCTGGATATTGAAAACAAAATATCCAAATGTTCGTTGTTATGGTTTTGGCACGCCAGCATCTGTTTTAGATAAACGATCTTGTCACGGTCCGAATAATATCTCATGAAATGGTGCGAATATTCATATCATTCTTTTTCATTAGAAAGCAAGTTGTTTGCAACAACGATAATTCTCGGAAATGATATTATCAGTCGATTGAGTATGCGATCTGTCATGTCATTGCGCAATCAAGTCTTATACGCAATTGCACGTGCACGAGCGCATAAATTGTATATCCTCTCGGCTTTGTTGAGGCCCATTGAGATTGAAAAAGCTCTGTATCCTCCTGGTGAAGAACCTGACTCTGAGTTTAAGCAGGCATATTTGTGTTACGTTGCTGATATGGAAGAAAGATTGAAACGACCAGAAAATATTGAGTTATATCTACCAGGGCACATTCTACATTTTGTCAAGTCAAAAATTGGTAGGATAATTCGATCATTAAGCTATTTAGATTGATTGATCTTTCTCCGTGATAGATATTGGTTGGTGTGGAGAAGAAGCCTCATACAGTGTGGTGCATGGTAGAATGGAAGACTATCTCGAGATTCCTATCAGTGCGACAATGCGATCTGACCACAATCCTGATCAGTATTACCATGAATTGCACAAGGCATTGAGCCATTTTCCCCATGATAAATAACAATTTGAATGTAGTAGTGAGTTAGTTGCCTGAAGAAAATTTCCTTAGTTCTTTTAAACCGTTCGTCACCATTACCGTAAAATATAAGTATTAAAATCATGAGAAGGTTGTAACCACCACTATCGCTGCGGAAAACAAATAAGAAACTGGACAACAATAACTTAGAACTACAGTTGCTAGTACCTACTTCCAACTAAATACTTAAGATGCAATATGTTCAAGTTTTCTCCCCCAATAAATAATATAATCATGAGACGCAAAATGTATATACGTCAAGATTGGTAAATTATGCAAGTACAAGATTTGAAGCAAAGGAAAGTATCTTTTTATCAACGTTTTGATTCGTCATCGCTACTACTATCGCTACCATCATCATCGTCGCCATCTTTTCCTTCGTCAACAAATTTCTTGTATTCTCTACCTCGTCGATTTCTCCGAGACGATTGTGCAGTATTGAGTTGCAGACACGCACGAATATGAGCTATTTCTTTCACACAGCGATGAAAATCGTCGTCATCACATCTTCCAAGTACAATGTCGCTTGCATCATATGATAGAAGTTCTACTCCATACGCAGCTGCCAAATGCCCTAGTTCTCGCCGAAGTCGGACTACTTCGCTTTTCGCAAATTCTAAGTTATCAGAGGCAAGAATGTCCGAAGCATCCACAGGCTTATCTAATTCAATGGAAGCCGTTGCGCCCATTTTTCAAACAATTAAGAAATAACAACACCGTCAATAAGTCAGCCCTCAATCAAAACCAAGAACATACTTCTATACAATACTCCAAAAGTTTTGCTGGTTTTGATTTGATTGTGTATATTATAACGGTAGGATTTCGATTGTCCAAATAGGGCTGATTTGATGATTCCGATTGAAAGGAGCAAAGCATAATAATCAATCAACAAAATAATAAAAATTTGGTGAGATATAATATTTAATCACGATAAATTTATCCTTCACTTAAAAAAATTGCTTCGTTGAAATGGCGTCTAAGGGGGCTGTTCTAGAGAAGGAAGCTGTTGTTGATTTTGCCAACTATGCAGATCAGCGTGTCCGTGTGAAAATCCAGGGAGGAAGAGAAGTTGAAGGTGTGTTAAAAGGCTACGACAAATTGGATAATCTTGTTTTGGATGACACAATAGAGTATTTACGAGGTACTTTAATCGTTTCAGTTCTTTTTATGTGGTTTAATTCTCGACAATCCATAGATCCAAATGATCTCAGTCAAATTACTGGTAAGACGAGAAAGTTAGGTTTAGTAGTGGTACGCGGTACTCAAATAAGCTTGATCGCACCTTCCGATGAAATGGAAGAAATTGCAAACCCTTTTGCGGAAGTAGAGGAGGAAGGAGAGTCAGCAGAATCATGAGCACATTCTAACACGACACATCAATTTGGAATTATTCAATGAATGGATAGAAATATGTATAAATACCTCTAACTATATATTGTCATGTACATCCCCATAAAAATACAAAAATAAGCAACCATAGCTATTTCGCCGCTCCTTGAGTCGCCAGATTTGGGATTATTGGTATTGATTGGGAGTTGTCTATCATTCTATTGAGTGAAATTTTTTCGAAAATGCAGAAAAATACAGGATCGAAGGAGTATTTCCCCACATCTGCAAAGCGAACGCACCTCGACGATGATGAGGAAGAGGAGAGGCAAAAGAGAGAAGCACAAGCACGATTTTTCAGTGGAAACTACGTGGGCGTTAAAACAGACGGGACTGTGTTCCACACCGATGATGAATTCCATAATAACTATGTCATTAAACAGAGTTTACAAATCATAAATATTTGGGAAAAGTCCTACAGCAATCCTCGATTGCAATTCGATATGACCAACACTATAGTCAGCAGAAATGATCATTTCGAGATAAATCCAGTGGTTATGACAAGGTGTTTTTCATACTCATGTTGTATTTCTTTTGTTGTGAAATATGGTCGGAAATTAAATAGTGAATTTTCATTTGGAATTGTGGATATGGAAAAATACGCCTTTGATTTTAATTTATCGGACGCAATTGGTAAAATGCAACACACATGGGGAATCAGTGAAGAAATGACTTCAGTCGCAAAATTTCGCAGTCAAGGAATATCTATCAAAACACTTCCAGTATTAAAAAACAATGATAAAGTTGGAATATATTTGGATTTGAATTCCAATGGTCGTTATGATGGTAAATGCTACTTCTTTATAAACGATCGACTGATCATCATGATCGATGATCTGACATGTGATGTCAATTATGGAATTGCTGCTATATTGCCACCTCATTATGCATTAGAAATCCTCCCTGGTGTGAACATAGATGTAGAGAAGTTACTTACGGTTGACATGGAAGATAACGTTGAGTCTGACAACGTTGAAACCAAAGAATCAAGGAATTGTTTGCCTAGGCAAGATGAAATGCCATCAAGCATATCAATAAGTAGAAGTGAAATACCTAAAGCTGTGCATGTAGATGCAAGTACACCAACTCCTGTGCCTGCATTTTTCCCCTCCTCCAAGAATATTCTGGCACCTCCACCAACGAATTTAATCAGCACCACGTTATCTTCTGTTGCAGGAAGTTCAGGATTAGATTGTTGTATATGCCTATCAGCAAATAAATGCGTATTATTCTTACCGTGTAAGCATATCTGTGTTTGTGAAGACTGTGGATTGACCCGATTACCTCCTCTCACTAATTGTCCCGTATGCAGAGAAACAATTAGATCCAAAACAAAGGTATTTCTATGATTGATAACATGAGACTACCTTCAAAGCGATGGTCCAGAGGAGCAGCATTTATTTTTATTCATAGTTTTATAACGAATTCGTTATTTTCTGTTGTTGGAATTATATTTGATATGGCTGGATATCTACTAATTAATCCAACATGTACCAAGGTGATAATAATTGTGATGGCTTCGAAATTGTATTCTTAAATCTCCTTCTACGCATTGTGTGCAGCTGTCAAGATTTTGCCTTCTTGATTTTTACATTGGAAATATTTCCAACGATTTCCGGTCAGAATATAATCCAATACTCATTTCTTGTGGTGCATCGTGTATACTCATTAATCGATCTCGCACTCATTTTCTCTTCATACATATCAACTGAACATAGTCGAACTCGATAATGGTTAGAAAGACAGTGAAAATGGAGAAGGTGTGGAAAGTGGCAATTATTTCTAACTGTAAATTGCTCCAACGTTGGAATGATAAATGAACAAAAGACCTTGGGCAGAAGAAAAATGTTTTCTTTCCAACCTTTTCACTTTATCATTCCAACCTACTGATGAGAATGATTGGTTCGTATTGACTGTGGAGTGCGATGTTGTTGCAACGCAATCAATTAGTAATTCCTCCGTGCTATCATTGTGATAGTCAATCCTTCAGATTGAAATGACGAGTTTCATGATGGCCATATTTCGTTTCATGAGCTAATGTGATCACTCGAATCGTTTCATCTACATAATTTGAAATCTTGGTATTTACTTTCTCATGATTGACCAGTCTCATTTGATAAAACAATGAATCCAAAGCGCACTGATACAACTGTTCGAGCGACAGACCATCCTCGGAGATCTGTGAAACCCCCAAAGATACCGTATACTTCCATGAAGAGCTCCCATAGAAGTAAAGCGAAGGATACGGTGGACACTATCAAAGAGGAGGGTGATACACAACAAAAACTTTCTCATGACACAGAAGATTACCATCGAAACGATTTGATGTTTCTCAAAATGGAATTTCTGCAAGCATTCCAGTTGTGTTATCGAAGAAATAATAAAGCGGGAGGAGTCAAAAATGTACGATGCTTCCCTCAGTGCTCCCCTGTCCACTCGCCTCAAGGATTCTGTGGACAACCTGTGATAGCAAAGTGCGTAGTGATCAGGTATGTCTCATTTTATGCCGCGTTTGTTCCAAACTTTTTAATTCTTATTCTTTCGAAGGAAAATTGATGAAATGAGTGTTATGAACATGACCATTGTTGGGGAATTTCAACCTCTTGGTAGAGAGTTTAATGGAATAAGATCTGGAATAAGAGATAATGAAATAATGAGACAAAGTATTTGCACATCTCCTAAGTATATTATACCTCACAAGACATTGCTCTTTTCAGAACAAAGGCGCGGCTTTGTACACGAAGAAGTCGAATTGTGTTTCGAAACGAAACCTTGGCAGTACAATTGGCCTGCAAACAAGCATAAAGTGGAAACAATGCATTCATTCTTTGTGAATGTTTTGATTCCTAAATCAGAGTTTGCTCATCTTTCTGGCAATGACCGATCTGGATCGCCGAATTCCCTTCTGGCAAATGCCTCTGAACTGGTATTGGTGCAAAGGTTTCAAAGCCCTTCATTTTCAATTAAGAGCGTAAGGAAAAGCAATAGCGATAGAGTACTGGCCCAACAATGTGTTGACAATTTTGAACATGCTATGGACATTGGACATGAGAGTTCTAAACACACGTTCAGGGCTGCAGCTACTTCTGGCAAACGCAAAAGAGTCCCTACCGTCGCGGAAGCAGTTTCAACCACTGATTCTTCTTCTGCTTCATCTGATTTTATTGCGTATTCAACCGATTCGGGTGAGTCTGAAGATCCTACGCAACTAGATTTAATTGAAGATGATGACAGCGAAGACAATATCTTGGCACATTCTGCTAGTGAAGATGCAGTTAGTCCAATTGGCGACGAAGAAGAAGAAGAAGAACCGATTAAAACAGATGATATCATTGAGCAGCTACCTGAAGTTGAATTTGAAATTATTCATCCCTCATTATTTTCACCCGCTAGAATTGTTGCGGATAATAGTACCATGCCACCCATGCAAAGAACTTTTGAATCAGACTGTGAAGATCCTTCTCATTCTTATGGGAATTACCCACAAACATTAGACTCCCAGTTCTTTCAAAGAGCGATGTATTGCGGTTTGGTTGCATCAAGTTCAGGTGGCTCAGGGCCAAATGATGATCATCTAGAAAATTTTGATACCAACAATGCTAAACACAAGCGCATGTTACATTCCTTGTTCCCAAATATTTATGCGCCGAATTGATTGATGAACTCAGAAAGTATTCATAGATGAAAACCCCACGGGGAAAATTAGACTCAGCGTATCTGACAACAATAATCGAATATTATCAATTTCAATAATAAAAGAGAAAAAGCGTTTCTAAACCAATCCCTCATTTTTCGAAACCGGTATTCTTAACCGGAATTCTTATAAACGCACACAAGGCCTACTCGTAGCAGCCATTATTACTCACTTTTTGTCGTTCTTTTTGAAAAGATTTCAACTTAACATTTTGTCATCGTTCATCTGGCATCTCCCAGTGATACGTTTTGTTGTCATTCGTGTTGCGTGAATTGGTGGAAGCGAGAGCTTTGCCTTCGATCAATACAACGGATATTTGTGAGGTACCGTGTTGGCAGGTTCCATGCAAGAGTGTGAGTGATTCGTGTGAGTGATTCATACAGTTCAAGAATCACGACTTCCAAATAGGTATTTGCGAAGATATCGATGTACGTAGTTCAATGCATTTTTACTTTCTTGTCGCTGATTAACTCGTTCTCTCCTTTTATGTTTTTTCCAATAACACATCAGTCACAAATATCTCTTCACTCTTCCAACGCTTCCAAGACTCCAGCTCTTCCTATCCAACCGCAATACCGCACTTTCGATTGAACCATCTACTAAACTTCAATTAGTCAATCATCAACGCAATGAGTACGACGGCAGACATTCAAAAATATGGACGTAGTCGTGATGGTTATATCGAATATTTCATTAAAGTTGTTCATAATGGAAAAGTATGGGGAATTAAGAAACGATTCAGTGAATTTGTTCAATTGAATGATTATCTGAGTAAATCAGGATATCCTGTACCATCATCGTTACCAAAAAAAACAACAGTATGGAAAAAAGTTGATGATAAATTATTACAAAAACGTTCAAAAGCATTACAAGTTTATTTAAATGATTTATTAAAAACATTTTCAGTTGCTGATAATTCATTATTAAAAGAATTTTTAGAAGTTGAAGTAAATTGGTTAAAATCAGCAAAACAACAAAGCTTCAAAAAAGTACAACGTATGGATCTTATTCCATTAGCATTTTCTAAATTAGTCATTCAATTCCCTGTCTCACGTGTGAAAACTTCACCATTTTATCGAGGTGGTACAAGTAATGGTACAGGAGGTGGTGGCAATGCTACAATAGGAAGTTTTTCAATATCTCACCCAACTATGAATAAAACGAAATCATTATCATTTTCTGCAATGAGAAGTCCTAGTCGTAAAGAAAGTTTTCAACAAGGTGAACAATGGAATCCTGCAATGTCAATAGGTTTAGGAGTAGGTGGTGGTAGTAATACGGGATACTCATCAGCTAATACTGCAACAACATTATCGAGTACCCCACAATTTTCTAATATAAGAGATAAAGAAAAAGATCGTAAATTTTCAATTGATATATTTAATTTAAGTAGTAATAATTCAAATAATCATGAAGCAGCTTATGCATTACAATCTGCAGTAAAAAAATCATCTTATATTAAAGCAACCGATGCATTATGGACATATTATCGTAAAGATATTGAACAATTGTGTGAAGAAGCTGATGAAGATATTGAATATGATGCAGCATATTTTGATATTGAAGATGATGGGTTTGGTACATCTGGTCCCCCATCTGGTCCAGGTATGTTATTAGCGCGTAGTGGTATGATACAATCAAGTGGAAATATGAATAATAATAGTAAAGCAAAGATTATGACAATGGCAAGTCTTACAAGACATAGTCCTGTTGATTATAAGAAAATAGAAAAGGTTTTATCAAGTTATAGTGATAGTAATAACAATAGTAGTTCAATGATAAGTGAAAATACATTCAATATGAATGGAATCGCATGTGCATTGATACACATTGAAACAAAATATATTCAAGCACATATGCAATGGGATCCCTTTCATTGGAATGATGATGAGAATCCTATAGTGATACAAGAATTTGATCAAATTCCTCGTTTGATTGCAGAACAACAAGAATTACAAAAACAAACAGAATCTATATTGTTAAATGAAAATCGACCAGAGTATGATGATGATCATCAGAGGATTGCTACTACTACATCATAAATAGTCTAAGTTTGATGTAAATATCATTATTCAATTAGTTGGATTGATCTAGTGTTTAGTTTAATATCTAGGTGAGATATTGTTCAACTCTTTATGGCTTATTTTCTAATAATGTATTCTTTCATATTATTTAATAGATGTTATTCTCTCTCCAGGTACATAGTCTGTACAGAGAGATTTAATACAATAAGTATTCATGCTGATATCACGGTAGTACAATTGGTTGTACTGTTATAACTCTTGTACTTATTGTATTTGTGATAATAACTCAAAATGTTGTGATGATTGTTTGGTTGTTTCCAAACTTATCTCATATCACTACACAATTGTCTTCCAATCCTCAGAATCTCGTTCAATCGTATTTTTTATACTACGTCTGCGTTGGACAATAATGACAGACTGCTCTCTGTGTCAAGCATAGGAGTTAAATGAAGATAGGCTCTCTATCTTTTTTTTTTCACCTGTTGGCACGATTGCCATAATATGAGGATAGTTGCTTAATTTTGTTTGTTTGTGGATTTTGATCTTTCGATGTAAATCTTTGCCTCAATTTGATTACATGATATATTATATGTAACATTATATAAACATGCTTGAATTGGGCTGAGCCGACTTTTTCATGATGATGCATGTTTAGTGAACTCTGTGACACAAATTATAGAAAACATTCTTAGTGTATATTTGTACATAAATATGATAATTTCTCATGTTTCTTTTGTTAATATTATACTATTCAACAATTATGTATGGTTCAGCGAGATAAAGCACAAACCATATTTTGTATTAATGAACAAAGTCTTTTGCTTTTCTACAGAACTTTGATTTGCACCATTATATATCTATCTCTACCACTAACTCAGAAAATGAATATAAAATGAATCAAATAAAAAACTTTGATTTCGAAACTACAATGGAACTAACATAACCATTAAATGAGAGTAAAGAACAAAAACAATGAGAATAGAGTACTCAACTATTTTGGTTGCTGTAAAACTGGATTAACTTGAATATGCACGTTATTATTGGACAATTCTACTTTTGGTGATTGGTTAGCATCTACTTCCCCTTTTTCAATTGCTTCCCAGTACAGTAAAGATTCATAAACTTGGAACAATGAACAAGGGTAGTTCACAGCAAAATAAGCTTGATTAATGCAGGCACAACGATTGTCAGGGCAACAAGGTGGATATTCTGTCTCCTCTACGTTGTATTCTCTTTTTACCGACTCACGCAAACCAAGTGAAATGAAGGAAAACACTCCAATTTGAATTAAGTTCTCCCCTACTGGCACAGGTACATCAAAGATTGCCAATGATAAGCAGACACAACAGCCAATACATCCAAGATCACAACAGTTCCTTGGATCCTCTTTCAGTAAACGACTGGTAATGCGACCAATTAACATGTTCCCACTAATCACAATATATTAGGCACCCACATTTAAAGAGAAACGTTTCTTACCAAAGACATGCAGTTGGACAATAATTTGGAAAAAATTTAGCTTTACCCTATAATAAATAGCGAAATATTAGAGGATCTGTCATTTATCTATTTATCTGGCAGGCCTAGGTTATCAAATTCGTCATTACCTTAATATCCTTATAATTCCAACAGTCGTGTAGGCCAACAACCCAGTTTCTGGTTTTCTTGTCAGGTGAAGAACTCATGGTACCTTGTGCTTCAATGTCTTTATCAATTAATTTTGTCTCAAGAGTGGTTTTCCCTGCATGCATGATCTGGAACAATCACCAAGCAGTTATATCTAAAACTTTTTAAAATTTTTTTTGAAAGTTATATCCAGGATATGCTGGAGGTGTCAAAAGTGCAGAAAGTTGCCCGGATTGGGCTGTATTTTATTTATCAATTTTCAAGTTAAAGTTAATTATAAGCCTTATCAATGCCCGAACTTATTACATTGGCATTCATACTATTCAATATATTATGTATACAAGAGGAAATAGATATTTCCAATCTACTTGTGTTTCAACTTCTTGTCAAAGAATATATGCTTTTTGTTACGGTTGACCAGAAATAAAGAGATACTGTCCTCCTACATTCAAGTACAATAGCGTGGTATGATATAGATGTTAAATGTTAACTTAGACATGATATAATGGATTCTACGTATACAACAGGAAAATCATTTTATATTAATCAGCTCAATTCTCGAACAATTGCTAGAAAACTACTAACCGCATATTCGCATATTAACTTCATGTCATTCCTCAATCGGGGTTGGTATTATTATCTTATCACTACACTATCTTGAAATCTTTGAGATAATCATGATATCTTGCAAGTCAAAATCGTTTCACCGTAATATTGCTCACGCATTATTACGACTTGATGTCGGACAAAACAAAAGTAACAGTAATTTAGTTGCTCACCTGGGCAATCGCCACTGCATATTCTCCGCTGTGACTAATACTCACATGGAGATGTAAACAATTTTCAGTCCCAGCGGACAAAAATTGAGACAATTGACCATGCACTTGAACTATTGGTAAGCTTGAAGTCGAGCTCTTTGGTAATATCTCGATGTCAATTAGTGGAAGAGATGATCCTTGAGGAAAGGACATTCCAGAAGGCAAATGAATAATTTTCATATCTAATGCTTGATGCAATGCTTTCGCAAGTGCTTCTTTAGCTGCCCAACGACCCGCAAAGGAAGATATTGGATCTGGATGGTGTTTACAATACGCGATCTCTGAGTCAGTGAAGTTTCTTGACACAAAAGAGTTCTCAACCAATGTCTCGGTGGTATTAAAAATGCGACCAATCTCGGAAATGAGCTGTACATCTACCCCTTGAGCAACTTTCAAATTTGGGTTGGCATTCGAAAGCTCTGCACGCACCTCCTGAATTGTTGAGCACAATTTACTAGATTGTAGCAATTGATCATCAGGAGAAACATCGATTGTTTTCTTGTCAAACAGCCATGTCCCTTTCGAAGAATCAAAGGTTGCGCGAGCCAGAGGATTCAGGTAAACTTTCGGCTCCATCTCATCAGAATATGGGGCAGTTGTTTTTACTTGCATTAGAGTGTGATTCGATGCATCTCCTAGCAAGCTGGTGTGGGCAAATCTGGCCGCTCTAGATTCACGTGATTGTCGCTTTTTTGCATAGATTTCATACTCTTCAGTCGTCAGAGTAGATAAAATGATGTTTGGATGTACAACCACAGCCTCACCGGATGCCTGACCAAATCCAAAGCTTTTTAACATAGCCGCTTTAATACCATTGGTTTGGAGTGGACGACTTAAAAACAGCAAATTGGAAAATGAGGATAACTTGGAGTCGATATTGTCTGCATTTTGATTGCCAGGGACGAGTCCAGTAGAAAGCACTTGTAAAACACCATTTAACATCCAAGCAGCTGCAGCGCCCTTCGGGTGTCCAGTCAAGTGCTTCTGAAAAATGCAAGGCATCAAAGCACCTGGAGTGCGACCAAGATGGGACAATTGTTGATCGAACACAGACGATTCGTTATAATCGTTTGCCTTTGTACTTGTACCGTGGAAAGATCCAACTCCGACATCATCAATAGTAAGCCCGAATGTAGCCAAAGCACCTTCAATTGGGGCAATTCTGGGATCTTTATAGTAAAACTCATGTCCCCATAAACGTTTCTCGCCATCAATGCGACGATTTGCCTCAAGATCCATTTCAAAAAGTTGCAAATTTGCCTCCTCCTGAGTGATTTCCCCGTTTGCTAGATCATCAGTAATCGTTTTCAATTCAATTTTCCGCCACGCATTAATTGATTCGAGCGCGGATCGTAATTGGCGAGCTCGGTATGAAACATCGAGAGTCCTAGGGCGACGAGCTAGTGGATCTTTCGAATGAGGGAAATTTAACCTCCTCGCAGTTGTAAGAATCCCTTGACCAGGCGCTGGAACAGATCGACCCTCTTTATCGGTGGCAGTATTAGTGGCAGCAATGACACCATATATTGGACAACCCATTTGTAGTGCAAGCTTTGCTGTCATCAGAACTTGTATACCTGCACCTTCTGATTCCATAAAACCAGAGCGAGTTGAGGTGGTTGGGCGCGACATTTCTGATGGATCTCTCCCTGCTGCCATTTCCTTCACAGTGTTACTGGTTGCTGCCATGGATCCAAATTCATACGATGATTCTTCACTAATTGCATCATATCCTCCAACTATGACAACTTTCGCTTTTCCGCTCAAGATCGTTTCCACGCCTACATCTAACGATTCAACTGCAGAAGCACAAGCACCAACTGGCGTCTTGATCGGGCCCGAAGAACTCAAAAGCAACATATTCACCCAGGCAGGCATGGTATTAATGAAAAATTCCTGAAGAATATCACTTTGCACAGGCTTTTCAAAGTATCGATCAAAGACGTATTGATGCTGTGCCCAACCACCTCCAGCGCCTCCACCTGATGTATTGCCTACTTCGGTTACGTGTACATACTCGTAGAATTCATATGGATCGGTGATACCGGCATTCACTAATGCCTCCACTGTCGAAACCAATACATACAAGGTAACATCATCAACGCTTCCAATCATGTCTTTGGGGACACCATATTTTGAAGCTTCCCAACCAGTTGGGACAAGACCTGCAACCAGACGATCCATTCGTAGCGCCTTTGGAATATACAAGGTGGTACCTTTTTTAAACTTCACAAACCATTGTTGATCGTTATTTTGATTGCAAAAGACATCAACTTTGTCACCATGTTGATTAGCAAAATGCTGGGCTTCATCACAACTTACTTCTATTGGTTGCATATCCTGTTCGATGCTAACTTCCCGGTAGAATACTTTCTTCTCAGGGTTATAACCGTGCATTCGTTCCGGTTCAATAATCCGGATACCTGAATGTTGCAAAATAAAATCCTCGTACCGATCTTTAATATCAACATCTTTGATCGCTTCCCCAGACTTAGCATCAATCCATCCACAGTAGGAAGGCGATGTATTCCCAGCTAAGCGGCCATTATGGAACTTGATCAATCCCATCATCCAAGCCATCTGAATGCAACCCTCAACAGAAAATTCACCTTTTGATTCTATTTCCCACCGAGTGCGACTATTCCCCCAAGGCCCAACCTCACCAAATCCTGTAACGACAACTGTACGGTCCAAATTCAATAACTCTCGCAAAGCTGGATTGAAGACTAATTCATCGCTTGAAGGCAAGGTAGCGAAGAAATCAAATTTCAAATTAGCCTTTGGTACAACTTTTTCTACTCTTCGCTCAGGCCCATAAAGGAATTGACGCTCAGCAGAATTTTCCTGATAAACGGCTCTTTTGATCAAAGCGTCAGCTTTAATAGATTCACGAATGATTCTAGATTTCACATGCAGGTCAGCGATCATATTCATATGACCGCTCAAATCGGCCCAAATGCTTTCAAATTGATTCAATTGGAATATTGAGGGATGCATCAAACAAAGTAGATTGAAAGCCATTTCGCATGGTGCGAATGTGCGACATCCAAGCTTTTCAATTTCTTCCGCGATCATATTATTGTCATTCATTAAACCTGTACCACGTGTCCATCCAATGACTGCTCCAACAACGCAAGCATAACTCTTCCATGATTCAGATGCCCACTTGTTTAATAACGTTTCCAAAGCAATCTTCGACTCAGCATACAAACCATCCCCACCAAACACACCATGATTTGGGGATAATGGGAGAATAACCTGTACGGAGCGGGTGTCAATCATTTGATTCTTTTTATGCTGCACAATCAATCCAATCATCCGCACAACGTTGGTCAACATCAAACGATGGGCCAACTCAGACTTGGAATCAATATCAGTTATTTCACGACCATTTTCGGAGATAGCACCAAAAGGGATTACGTAATCTAAATCCCACCCCAAAGATCCGTAAATATGGCCAATCAATGCTTTTACATCCTCTTGCGAACCTTGATTAAATGGAACCAAAACGAGGCGGCTGCCTTTTGATCCATAAGCCTCATAGATTGACCGAAAGTACCGAGTTGTAGCTTTATTAAAAGATGATGTCGTAACTATGACATTGCCACCACCAGCAAGCAATCCCTTTAATACTTCAGCACCAATCGAACCTCGACCACAGCCAGTCATCAAACAATTCTTCCCTGCAAATGAAACACCATTTGATGCCACATCAGCCATTGCCTTGAAGAACAACGCAGTGTTACCAGGACAATAGCACCAGTGAGATGGATCCACAGAGGTACGATGCGACAAAAATATGAAAGGTTTTTGATGCCCTACTCCAGCACCCTTATTCGGATGATCAAAATCCTGACAATTTTTACAAGTATGAACATCCTCATTGGATTTTATCAATCCCTGAGCGGTAGTTGTTGCATTTTTCATTTCTTCAACATATGAAGAAAAGTCTTTGGAGCAGTCCCGTGGAATCTCAGTGTAGACTATAGAACCATCCGCT
>JACCEA010702362.1_pt1 | contig 24367 bp, 21 predicted proteins | sample 7449851 | NCBI WGS metagenome assembly JACCEA01 (sample SAMN15323453, study PRJNA562643) | freshwater metagenome | isolation source: river surface water | place: USA:Blue River Watershed | collected 2017-08-18 | reverse complement strand
GCTCGTTCGCTTTAAAGATAGAAATCCGACCCCACTTCATGGCTTGGATATCGTCTTAAAGGAGTCGTACGATCGAATAATTCGTTTGGCCGATGATATTCAGTCGCAGCAACAGAAGTTAAAAGCGATGAGCAACGAAATTGACTGCTTTTCTCGTCTGATGTCAAATTTAATATGCATGAAGTACGGTTTGTCTATTGGCGATTACGCTGCACTCCAATCATATCTATGCCCTGAAATTAATGACGGAGTAGAACAGGTGAACCATTTTTCATATTAGGCCTTAGTGTTTTATTTTTATTCCTTGCTTTTTTAGGGCTGGGAAGAAACGGTTCACGCATCATTGACGCATTTGCTTAAAACTACCCTCGGAAAGAATACAAAAGAATCTGCAAACCTAAATACTTCCACTCTTGAGGTAAACCTTCGCTTAAACATCAATTATATTTCCACTAATTTGGAGTTTAGATGCCCAAGAATATTGATGCTTTGAAGAAGAGTTTCTTGTTGATGATTGATAGAATTGAAAAAGGTGGAAAGATAGTTGTCCCCTCTACTACAACTGCAACTGGCGCAGCACCTGCAACTGCTGGTACATCCAATGCAGGTTCCGCAAGTGTAAAGGCAGGTCGCTCTTGATAAAATGCGCATGTAAATATATTAAAAGAGAATTAATGAATATGTAATTGGGACTTTTTGAAATTCATTAATAACTATCTTACGTCCTGGCGTCTCCCACCATTAAATGAATGCTTCAAGTGTAACAAAAACCATCAATACAGTATATACAATATTTAGGCTATTAACAAAGAAAATCAATATAATGAAAATCTAATCTTTCATCCATCCAATTACACAAACTTCATAATAAGCTATGAAATTCTTTGTCTACTTTTCTAGTGGTTGCAACACCAGAAGCTTTTCCTGCAGGAGCAGCATTTATAGGAGGGACTGGTACCAATTTCTTTTTGTGGTCAGCTGGAAGAGTATCACCCACGATTATTGCACTGTTGGCAGCATTCACCCCGCCTGTACCCAATAAAACTTGTCTTGCAACCATTAGTGCATTCCGAACAGAATTATCATGATGGTGAGTGTTAGATTTTTTCGGAGACTCCACCGTTTGGGAGGTTGTAAAAATTTCATCTTCTTTTGGGGCTGACATTGTACTAGTTTCACAAGTTGGCAATTCTTCATCGTGATCCAAAGATATCGACATAGGTCTACATTTTGAATTATCTATGGTTTCACTCCCACGATGACTGTCCTCCGCATGGTCAGCCACAATACTACCAAAATCTGAAGTTACTTGCTGAGATTCCACGCCATGACCATTCACTTGCAGTTCAAACAACTCTGCAGCCTTTGAGGAATGAGGAGAACTGACAAGAGAGTTGCGCAATATAATTTTCTTATCGGGTGTCTTTGTTTTCCAGCCGTTTTCTGTAGAAACATGCACAGTAGCAATGTGTTTACCATCATGCTGCGCACCAGAACCATGTTCCAATTCAAATGTGTGTTCACCACTCTGTAGGCGACCTTTTGGCAATATTGGTTGGACAACTGCACCAAGTCTCTCCTTAACGATGGATGCAAGAGGTAAACCGCTTTTCGGTGTCTGGTTTGCAGCCTGAGAAACAGATTTAATGACTGGACCAATCTTTTGCTTTATCGACAAATCACTGCCATCGGTTTGAAATGACAGATTTTGTACCGTCATTTGCTTTGGATCTGAGAACTTTGGAAGCTTTGTACTTGTTGCTACAACTGTTGTAGTTTCATTGCATTCAACGGTGGTTGAAGATGTTCTAAATTTGGCACCTCTATGAGCTTTTTTTGCTGACTCGGAGCCATCCGGTGCAAAAATCGCAGGTGAACTGAAGGCGTCGTTGATTAGTTTTTTAGTGGTTAACGGTTTTTTCTCCGTTCGATACGAGTTGATAAGTTGCGTAACAATTCTAGTGACTTGGTCACGTTGAGTTTGAGTTTGTGGTGAACCAACATCCACAGGGCATTTTCGCAGGTCATGTACAACCTGACAACGCCTCATCGCTTCAGGAGCTGAAAGCTAAATTGAATTGCACAATAAAAATGGACATAATGAGTAATAATTAGAACTTTTGTACTTACACCATACATCAAATGAAGCATTATTGATACCACCGTTCCTGTTCTACCATGTCCACCCCAACAATGAAGATAGATAACGTCTCCTCGGCTGATTTCTTCCACTAGATGCTTGCACAAATTTAACACTGTTCCATCATCTGTAATATCACAATCAACGATGGGACAGTGAACGAAGGATAAATTATTAGAATCTACGACTGGAAACCCTCTCATTTCTGAAATAGTAGATTTATTCTCAATGAGCTTTTTAACATCTTCGAAATATGGTCGTAAGGCAAGTCCTGCTCTCCATATATCTTCAGGCACACCTGGTCGATACTATTGATGCTGCATTATTGATGACGAGATGATTCACATTACGACAAACTCACCTCTTGTTGCAAACACACAAATTTTTTAATACCTAATTTAAGTATGGATGCCAATATTTCAAAAGTTTCGTCGTCGTCTTGTGTCGCAGGATACGCTCCAACCAAAAGCACACCCGGAATTACCCAATTGCTTTCAGTCGTGGGTCCACAATACTTGTTACCAATCTTTAAGACAAAATCACTATAAAAAAGAGAACTGTGGAAACTTACCACTTGGTGGGACAATTCGTTGTATGGTTGTAAAGGCTTGAATGTAAAGGAGCGAAAATCGACAACTGCAGATAGAGATCGAGAGGTAATTTTTGGGGATCGAGGTTTCCGTTCAACACTATTATTTTGTTGAGATTGATTTATGTGATTTTCCACTACTTTAGGTTGTTGAAACGGCGCAGCAATCGCTCTTGAATGTTTGCTCGACATCTTGACAGTACGTAAGTAACCTATCGATGTTCCATAAGCCTTTAATGAAACACTGAGGTTCAGACAAGATTTGAATACTTCTATTGAGACTGCTACTCACACAGATCCAACACAAAAGCAAAACTAATAGCATAAAAAAATATTACTTCTATAATTTTATGGTACGATGCCCAATGATGGGCGTATTGTATGCTACGGGTAGCAGGCAGCACAATGCAGCAGCATGATGCATCAGCAGCGCAGCAGAGAGCAGAGAGCGCCACTCACACACAGCAGGAGGCGCAGAGCGCAGCAGCAGCGGAAATATAGCCAGAATAATATGATGTGCTGAGATGCGGTGTCCGCCGGCGGCGGCGGGGTGGGTGCAGCAGCAGCAGGCGCAGGCGAGCAGCAGCAGTAAAACTCGTTCAAAACTCCACTAATTATACTTGGTGTTGTAGAAAACTATTTTACTGTATATTCCAACAATACTATATATGGTGCACCCTATTTTTTATCATCAAGAGAGTGTATGTAGATATGATATTCTGTCTTAACGGGTAACTATTGCATTGAATATTATCTTGTAGTTGGTATTACCTTTCCTATATAATGCTCAACTTGTGTAACCAACTTATCTCGTTCATCTCAGATCTGTACTTATGAATAATTATTGTTTTAATTTGAACACAGAAGAGTTGAACACAATAGATTGATCTACTTCCTTCTTAGTATATATACAACTACTTCATCTTTTAATTACAAAACATGTTTTAGAATTCAAGAAAATTGCGAATATATTATCAAACAGCCTTGCAGCCACATATACGCAAATCATTCATTCTGAGCATTAGGAAGAAGCTTAGAATGTAAGAGAACAATAAAAACTGTGGGCAACTTTGCAAATTCCACAACTAGACCATAAATACAATATATACAACAGCATAAAGAACTGCAATCCATGCCTGATTCTTTTCATGAGATAAAATACGGCGTAAACTTGCATCCAAACGAATTCCCGCATTCATTTTAACTCTAGAAACATAGAATATCTGCATACCTCTTCATGTTTACAAAACAATACTTCAAGATCACACTGCTGGTTCGATGGTGTAGAATATACTTTCATCATCTGCATGGAAAATACAGTTAAATTGATTTAACGACAATTAAGCTAATGCAAACGTAGCGAACAATACCTATGATTCCGTCGCATTCGAATCCTGCAATGAGCGTTTCTAAATCTTTCTCCAAGGCTCCAATACCGCCATCAACCATACAATCTTCGAATGTACAGTTAGTACAAAACAGAGCAACACTAAAACAAACCTCACCAACAATAGGTTCTACTCTCAAATGGTTACTTGATCGACTAATCATCTCATCGTAAGCATCAAGTAGGCCTGTCGCGCCAGAGCATTGCATATCATCCTGTCCCAATAAATCATTTGAGTTGCTGCCGAAATATCAATACCAACCCTCACCATCGTAGGGACGAAACATTTTTCGCCACCTTCCCTCGTATTGCTGCTTGCAGTTCGAAATGACTTTTTTACTTTCGCCTCATCGTTATAAACAGACATATTAAATCCTTGCTTTGATGTTTGACTCATCCCGACTCCAGGAGTGTTTAACCTCGTGTTGACCTGACTCGTTGAGAGGCTAGATAATGCCTTTCTTTGGGTCCCATTCTTTAATATTCCTTTCCCAAGAGCAGGTGTTGAATTTTCAAATGAAACTTTTCCACCAATCACTGGCTTTACTGATGATTTCAATGCTTTAGTCTTGCTTTTAGCTGAAAGTGCGAAATCATTTTCATCATTGATGATTTTGAAAGGAGTTGTAGATGAAACATGTGTTGTTTTTGATTGTAACATTGTTCAATTCATGATATTTTCCGAGCCATCTACTAATTTTGTTTGCTTTTTTATGGCGTTGCGCACCCTTGTGTTTTTTCTCTTGCCAACTCTCAACGGCTAGAAAGGTCGTTTATACGGGATGGATCATAATGCGTATATACCGGTCACTGGCAGGTCTTATAAAAACAGTCTTTTTGAGTTGGCCGGAAAAGTGTTGTCCACCAATTGCGACCAACCAATTATAGGGTCTTTGACCAATCAATAACTATTGCCTTCAGTTACATCATATACAGTATCAAAATGGTGAGTTTCGAACATGCCTCATTTGTATCCACCTTCCAAAGACCGTTGATGTTTTCGATTGTGTAATCTAACAGCAGTGTTTTTCTGTAGCCAAAGCTCATCACCGATATCAAGGATTTCTTGGCCAAGACCAACCGGTTAGTATTTCCCACCTTCTCAATCGCAATGAATAAAGGCTGTTTTGGATATCTCCACAGTAAGGATGCCAAGAACTTGCAGATCAAGAAGAGTTCCACGGGTACCAAGTTCAAGGTTCGTTGCTCCAAGGTAAGTTCCATCTTTCAATTCATTTTGTTCCTCCCCTAACATCGTTGTCTGCAGTACTTGTACACTTTGAAGGTTGCTGATAAGGAGAAGGCTGATAAGTTGAAGGTCGCTTTGCCTGCCGGCTTGACCAAGAAGGAGTTGAAATAAAGTTCGCCTTAATATTGATGATAGAGTGGGTTTTCTGTAAACAGTAATTGATGGCTTACGATGTGTGTTGATTTGTTGCTACGACGTTGGTCCTGTTTGCTTCTTTTCTGCAACAACATATCATGTATTTCTCTGGGTAATAAAACATGAATCAGGAAATAGGGATAGACAACTATTCTTCAAAAATTCATGAACTCTCGAACTGATAATCTCTTCTAGTATTGAATGCATATCTACGTATATATGAGCAATACAATTCCTCTATTGGACTATTGCAAACGCATATAAGTAACGCTAATTTCGAATTCGGGGGTTATTATGACATGCATTGAGCTCAAACACGATTGTTTCAAAAGCGCAGCAAGGACTAATGCTTGACTTGAGATTTATATGTGCACTATAATAATAATTGGTTTATCTACTGCCAACTATACAATGCATTATGGAATAAAAGACCAATTGGTCCACGATTTTCAGTTTTTCCTCGATGGTTCCGGAGCCAGTCGAGGGCTTCACTCCGCCGCACCAGCCACGTGTGTGTGGTATCCCATATCGCGAAAAATATTATTTATTGTTTCATACGATATTTCAATCTCGTTCAATACTCATCTATCAGCGATAGATAATCGATAGGAAAACCTGTGCTTATTGGACACTTATTGAATAGGAATGTCCAATAGCTCTAATAGTAACTGATCTTACCTCTTGTTAGCATTGTATATTATTGTTTGGTGTTATTTCTTTTGTTATTTTTTCGTTGTTATTTTTTGTATTAATTTTTTATCGATCCTCCCATCCACCCATCACAATCACCATGAGTTCAGATAGACCTTATCTTCCCTGCTTTTCAATGGTAGCAACTGGGACTTGCTGTCACGGTTTTCGTTGCAAGTTTATTCACGACCCTAGAATCTTGATGCGACCTGTGAAATTGCGGAAGCAGATAGAAGCATTCATGATCAAGCGTGTTGCATATTATAACGAAAATTTGCGAAATAAAATCAACAAGTTTGACAGTAACAATGCCAAGGATATCTTCTTTTGGCCTGCAATGGGTTCTGAGAAAGAATTACCCCAAGATATTTACAATCCTCAATGGTCTTCTAACACACGATATTACGAACCAGGTAATGGCCTGGACGGTTCGTATGAAAGACAAATTTCCATGTGGAATCATTTTGTTGGTACTTGTGGTTGTCCTGATCTGAAAGAAGGAGGTGAATCATCTAATTCATCTACTAGTTCAAATTCATCAAAGGCTGGTTCCGATTTGCGGCTACCCTTTTTCTGTCAATTGACTGGAGACAAGTCAAATGCATCAACCTCCTTCTTGCAGTGATTGCTTGAAGTAGGATAATGTAGCTTTTTGATGCTGACAGTGTTAGTTGTTAGGTGTCTCATTGATAGATCGTTAGAGTGACTTTCGAGCAACGGCAGAACTGCTCTTTCTTCTTGAATTGTTTGAAGTCCACCCCAGTACTTGTTATCTGGGCGAAGCTCTGTATTCCGTAAGGGATATACGTTCTTCGCGGTATTAAACTTGTTATTTTTTTTTTTTAGTTGTATGTGCAGGTTGTTATTGTTTATTTAGCAAATGCTGATGTTCAATGCAATTTAGTTGTATCTCGTAGTGTAAGAGAAAATGAACATTTCAGATTCTTTATTAAGCATTCAGTGCGTAAAAAATAAATTGTTACTTGCGCACGATAGATCTCCACCTCTTCATTCTACAAATTATCATTTATCATACTATGAGAATTCTTCCGATGGACGAGGTGTACTGCTGGGAGTGGGGTCAAAGTCGATCTCGCACTGCAGTGAGCAATGCGTAAGAAGGAGATGAAAGAAGTATTGCTGAACTTACGTGATGAACAACCCTTTTATGTACACGGAAAAGAGGTGCATCCAGGCGCCCATCTCTTAGGAGCCTAGTCGATATGGTAAACAAGGATTGAATTTACAAAATATTGTTTACTCTACCTACCTTGGACTTGGATTCCAACTCCATGATCCAACCACGTGATTGCAACCTGGACAGCAAATTTCTCCGTGATCTTTAGGATACTGAAAAACCTCCCCACCCATCCACGGTAGGTATTCAACATAAAAATATTTCTCCATTGGGTCATTTATGTAATACTGTGTAGCAATATCATCAGCATCAGAAATATTTGCGATTCGGTGTTTGATACTTTTGGAACTGCCAGTTGAATCAGTAGCCGTATCACGCAATAAACTAAGTCTTGCCAACCATCTGCGTTTCTCTGCAGATTGTGACTTCATGCAACTGTTCCCATTTGCAGACGACGGTCTACTTGACATAGACAAATAATTGTTTTCAGGAAGCAGTTTATGTGGTGGAATAGATACTCTAGGGGACTCGTCATACAAGGGAGTGTTAACACTTGGAATAGATGCATTGTTGAAGAGACCACATTGTTGATTCGTATTTACTCCTAACATCTTCTTATCTTGTTTTTCTTGACTCGGAGGGGAAGATTGATGTTGTATTGAAGGGAGAACTCGAGGACTTTGGCGCATTGCTGGTATTTCAGTATTACCAATTACTTTATGGATAGAGCTAAATGATTTACTGCCAGAGAGAGGAGGGTGTAAATGGACATTAAAATGATCAACTTGCTTATCGTCCATATCAGTAGAACTGTATGGCATATCATTCAAAAATGTCCGATGGCTTCCTTTTGGTAAATAACTATTGCTTGATGCAGATATTTGTTGCTTTGTGACAGACATTGGAACATCGTTATCGTCCATACTTGCAGATTCAAAAGTAAATCCCCGATTAATTTTACTGTTTGCACGACACGTTTTCAACGGTGCGAATGGCTTGGCGAATTCCTCAACCTCCATTTCCAACGGAGTAGCAATATCCTGTGAATTATTAGAACCGACACCAAAAGAAAAGCCGCCAATTGGTTTTTGACTATTCTTTTTTGTGATGGGTGGCAAAAAGGATACAGATGGATCGCAGGAACCATCCGCACTGCTCGGTCGATGACTAACTATGTGATCTATCGAATGCGTTGTGCCATGGGGTTGACAGTTTTGTTGTATAAACGCCTCCTCTAATTCATCCTGCGGTATAACGTCATCAAAGTCTCGTTTAAGTTTGCTGTAAGTGCTACTTCTAATATTGAGCAACTTCATACTTTGTTGATAAGCCTCAAGCATGACTTGTATATTTTCAATATCCACTCGAATAACATTAGCCAACTGGAACAATGAATTGTTGCACCACGAACACTTGAACTCTCTTTCTAATCCCATCAAAGGGGGAATGATTCGGATCCAATTGCTTACAGGGCGTGACAGTTTACAAGTAGGATACTTGGCGGAAACTTGACTTTCAACGGTACTTGAGTTACTATTTTCATTTGCAGGATGGATAGCTAAGTTTTTCTTCTCATATTGATATGGTTGTTTGATTTCCGAAGTTGACAAAGATTCTGTTGTACGATGACTCTTGTGTCCCTTTGGTCTCCCATGACCCTCTGCTGTTCCTGGTTGTACCCTACCATGTTGCTCAAACGACACATTAGACCCGATACTGTACAGACTATCGTGACTTTCATCCAAGACATTATCACTGGCACAACTACTGCCACTGCTAAGATGACCATTTTCGTTGTTGAGAGAGATGGTATCTGCAACACAGATCCCACCACTTGGAATATTGCTTACGAGACTATATGAGCTGCTTGTTGTTCCACTGCTTTGCGTGGACATCGTAGCTTTGGAGTTGAATGGACTTTTGAATGGAACCTTTGCTTCACTTGATTGAGAAGCAATTGAATCCTCCAACTCCGTACTTGTATCGATATCAATGCATCGGTTGTCAAACTTTCGATCAAAATTATCTCGAAAACCACTGAAAGAACTACATTGGCTATTGGCGCTATGACTCCCGTCAGTGACAGCTGATCCCATACCATCCTTATCTAGAGGAGACTGATAAGAAAAATCTAACTGTAGCTCCGCTAGAGGTTCCTTGGCGTCAGATAATGCTCTCTTTTGTCGTGAGTTCGATCTCGGTGGTTTAGATGGGACAAAGGTTGTATCAATCGAAATGGTCGATTGAAACGATTTCGATTTTACATGCGAAAGATCTTTTGCATTTGTTTCTCTCAGAAGATATAACTCCCGTATTCTCGTTCTGAGAAGCAACTGCTGTGCTATGTATACATCGTAGTTTGCCGCTGCATATGCTCTCAATTGGCTTTCAAATCCTGGATTAATATCTGCAGATGGTCGAATGACTTTGATAATATTGTAAGCTTCATCGAATGTAAGATTATTTGTTGACATCATGAATGCTGCAATAAACGCTGGAGAGCGGGACTTTCCACCAAAGCAGTGAATTAGTATTCCATTTCCTTGGTCAATGCAACCCTCAATAAAAATATTGGTGGTTGGAATACAAGTCAACAGATTAGCATCATCCCTAGCAAAGTTAATTTTTAAAATTCAACAACAGAAACAATATAAAATCATACTTGTCTCGAATTTCAACAGATAAGTACGTGAATTGCTTTGGAAACGTTATGGGCATCCTGGAAGCGTTTAGAATCTACGAAAAGAGTGAGTTATGAAGACTTTCTAATATTTTTATATGACTCACATGTGTTATGTTGTGACTTATCAAAGCATCAATATTAAAAGCTGAGTGTATCGATCCAAGGAAAATGTGGGGAATAACTTCCAGAGGTAGATCATCCTACGGTGAAATAGCCATGAAGCCAAACGTTTGAGAAGTCAAGCTATTCGCCTCACCTGCACTAAACTCGCATCCAGTTTGAGATCTGGTCTCTTATTCATTCTTGACATTCCTCAGTCTTCACAAGCTACAGAAATAGGATCTACTCCTGCGTGCGATTGTGAGACCGTGGAATCTAACGAAATTGTCAAATGCGAAAAACACTGCCACCCCGACAGGTACCAACACTTGAACAACAATTGATACTGAGTGAATGAACAATCGAAACTTGATCTTGAAGGATAAATCCACCACAACAATGATGTGCATTGATAAATTCATACCAATGTGGAATGCTGTTGTCGTGTTTTTGCGGGAGGAGAGCGGAAAAACGTAACGCTTGATGATGGTAAGAAAGAAAAAGTGTGTATTTATGAACCATTTTACATGGTATGATGTAATGCGTCACGACAGCAGGCAAGCACAGCAGCTGCGCAGAGGTGGGACGCAGCAGAGAGAGCTTCGCCGCGCGCAGCAGTGCATACTGTAGCAGCGCACAAAAATTTCCTCTTGTTATTAAAGCCTAACATAAGCAGATCTTATTAATTAACCTCACTCTACCCGATTCTGACAAACACAAATAAAAATAATTAACAGCATAACAGCATTTGGCAATGTAAGTCGGAGTTCTGCTGGGGATGAATGTTAGATGTCGGAAATGGGTTTATAGAGATGTTGCGTTGATGGTACTCAATACAATTTTTGCTTCTTTGGTTGGTGATAATTATGAATATTTTACCAAATGTACGATCTTAATTCCTTACTCATGTATATTGAAATACATGAAGACCAAAGAGGAAGTAGTTGAGGAGTAAATTCCATGGTTGATGTCCACTAAACCAATTGTTTATGAAGTGAATCATGACATAACTACATGACATACTTCAGCACGCATGTCCTATTCTCTTAGCGACATATTGGTAGATTTCAAAAGGTGGTGCAACAATATCCCTCCCGTAACAGAGACATTTAAGGAATCTACACCATCGCCGTCATCTTTATTGATATCCTTGGCAATTTTTACAACTTGATGACATCGACGGACTATATTAGTTCGCAAACCGTGGCCTTCATTGCCAAGAATCAAAATAGTTGGTTTCTTGATAGTGACCGATTCTAATGGTACTGCTGATTCGGTCAAGCCGGTCCCAACAACATGCCAACCATTTGATTTGCAGTCATCCAAAAATTTCATCATATTTTCAGTGCTATATATATCCATCAGTTCTAATGATCCCGAAGATGCTTTGCTAACGACAGGGCTCAAAGGTGCAGAATTCTTGGCAGAAACAACAACTTTGTCAACACCTAAAAAGTAGCTACTCCGCAATAAAGCACCAACATTCTGGGGATCCCACACTTCGTCAAGCGCTAATACAACTCTTTAAGCAGAATTTAAGGACTGATTGCAAGATTCGGTTGATGCAGTTCACAAGACTTACTTCTTAGAGTCTGTTGGTTCCAAGAACTTAAGTTTCACGAAATCCAGGGGTTCTGCACGCAAAATAAAGCCTTGGTGAGGTCTATTATCGCAGATCATGTTTAAGTCATGCTTGGAAAGACGTTGAGTTGGAATACACTGTTGTTCTGCCATTACTATAATATCAGTTGCTCCGTTAGAATCCTTCTTATTTTCTAGATTTAGATCATCTTGGACTAGTAATTCACTTATGCGACGTCTCTTGGCCTTGAGAGCCAACTTTACGGGTGTAATACCATAAATATGATCTCCTTCGTAACTGCCATACGATGGAACCTTTTTTATCAATGTGGATTTTTCATATCCGTATCTGTCCCGTTCGAATCTGCTCCGATGATTGTTTCGAGAAAATTGTGATGGCCTTTGATATGAACCATGGAGTCCGGAGTCACTCGATGGTCTGGTAAACTTCCAGTCACTTGAAGTACTAAGCGTTCTGCGTATTACGCTCACTACTTGAAATCTTATCGGTATTTTCATAGTCCTAGTCGAAAAGTGGCGCGTTGGAAACCAAGCCAGCGCTATCTCAGTGATGCTTAAAATTGCCTTGATCAACAAGAAGATTACATGCATCAATTGCACGGGAATATAGCTGTTCGATCTTAGATTGGGATCAATTTTTCAACAACAATAATAATATGGAATAAGTGTGTGTTGGATACAGACAGAAGAGTTGCTTGCTGAAAATTACTGTGACAACCTAATTGTTGGTAATATTGTTGTCAAAGTATGCTTTAATTAACACTCTACATGAACATGGTACACAGGCGCCTGCTACAAGAAGCTTGTATAATGCATTGTTATCGCCTAATTGTATTGTACAACTGTAGAAGTATTTGAAGTATGATATGCTGGTGTAAACATATGCACAATTACCATGCAAGCAACCATTAAGATCACATCTCCCAGTGTTGAACAAATTTGAGAGTTATGTCTTGATTTCTATTCGTGTTGATGTTTATCTACCATGTCGTCCGTCAGATATGCTTCACCCAATGCTTTACATCGTATTGGAGGTATCGGAAGCAATACCAACTCTGCATTTTTTCCAAGAGGCCCGCATTCTATAGGTGGAAATGGACAAACGACACCACATCGCAATGGTGGAAATCTAACAAAACAAGGGAAAATATTGACTGAGGGTGATGTGGAACTTCTTCTTTCAAAAGCAGTCAAAACAAATCGTTTGGATTTGAGTTATAGCAATTTATCATCAACTGATTTGATTCATTTTATCAATGATGGAATTTTAAGACATGTTCATCATTGGAACTTGGTAGAAATCAATTTTGCGTCGTCCCAACTAACTACCGCCGGATTTGATCTTCTTGTGCCTGTGCTTTGTTCGATTCCAACCTTAGAAATTGTTATTTTTAGAAATAATCACTTGAATAAAGATGCTGGCTTTTCGCTTAGCAAACTTCTCGTTAATGTTGGTTGCTTGAAGTTGCTCGATGTTAGTGGAAATCATCTTGGCGACATTGGAATTTCAGGGTTTGCTGGTGCATTCAATGAACCAATCACTTCCCATTCTGAAGAATTATCACTCTTTTCCATTCAATTCTTGGATTTATCCAATAATGGATTTTCGGATGCTGGTATTTTAGCCTTGTGTAGGGGTTTGTTGCAGTTCGTTAGACGCTCACAAGGAATTGGACGTGGTGTGGCATTGAAAGTATTAAAGCTCAGCTCATCAAAATTGTCAGATAAAGGTATTCAATGTATTGCTCAATTGATTAATAGCAACAAACCTATAGTTAAGCAGGGTGTTGAATCAAAATTCTTTCAATTAGAGGAGTTGAGTTTAGAAAATTGCTCGGATGTGACCTCACATGGATTAGGCGTTCTATTTGGAGATCCCAAGAATATATCCTATTCACCCCTCAAGAAACTAAATCTCTCACTTAATAAATCACTAAGCATTGATTTATTGAGGCATCTATCGTTTTGCATTCAATATGGATCTTGTCGCTTGGAGATCCTTCATCTTGAATTCAGTCAAGATCGGGCGAAAGAATGTATCCGTCAATCAGCCAAAATATTTGGAGGTTTGGTGTCCACCGAGGAATACAGCTTGAGCGAAGCTTGTAGGGAGTTAGTTGACACATTGCTCAATATTAATCACACACGAGATGTTGTTCTGAAGCGGATATTCTTGGGCGCATTACCAAAATCGATTTTTGAACTGTGCGTGGAAGGGATGGAGAAATCTGACGTGAATCTGTACAACGATTGTTTCAAAGCACTCGAATATATGAATCCAGCTGCCGACATATTTCAAATTCCGTATATTACAAATATATCCTCGTGGATACGATCGAAGATGTATAGTAATATGCTGTTCATTGCGACACCATCCGCTTACTCGGTGAGAGAATCGGAGACTCCAAGAATGAAGAACAATATTCAAACTCTTACTCACGAGTTTCAATCTCAGAATTTGCAGCAGCTATTCTTAACAGAAAAAGAAAAAATAAACGAGAGTATGTTGAATACATCAATAGAGAAAGGAGTAAACCTTACTCCAATGCGTATTCCACCGGAAAACTTATCACATCATCAGTCGATGGGTAGTTTGAAATTTTCGGACTTGAATGTTAACGATTCGATATCAACACCTGCCTTATCTAGCGCTAGAACAACGTATTATTCTTCTCGCCAACCTGCCCCATCTTCACCGCTATTCATTCCAGGTATGGATATCTCCGCAGCTTTTCCCCAAACAGCGGAATACTTGAAGATTAAATTGCCACACTATAATTCCGTTGTCGACAAGCAGATTTTAAAACAGCAACTGATATCGGATAAATATTTATCGAGTGGAAATCCATCAACGGGAAATTCGGATCAGAAGCCAATATTTGCCAGTGATAAATCTTTAGATTTCACGATCCTTGAACTCAGAGAGCAAGAAATTTTGCGATCAAGAAAAGATCATTCCGTAAGATATAGATTCTCTTATTCGTACTTGTGGTCTTTAACATTTCAACGCATGCCTGTAGGATGCTCTCACTGCATTATCGCAGGAAATTGTTAAGCTGGTCGATGATTCTCCGACAAAGTTATTCGACCAAATCGATAAATTAAAATCCGAACTCGTTGAATCAAAGAAGATAGAAAGCGAGGTCAAAAAACTGCAAGAGAGTATTCCTATTAGTGTATTAAATATTGATGACGAAGGGGATGAAATTAGTGATGAGACAAAAGCCGCAATGGCTGCACTAAACCGTAAAATTGCTTCAGGGAAAACTGAATCTCAACCATTAGCGAATTCTGTATATTTGGTGAAGCCAATAAAATCAAAAGCAGTCAAAGTTGAACCACCAGGTACACACTGTTACTTTAAATTTTCGGTTTTGTTGATACATTCTTTTAAGTTGCAAGAAGCGAAGACTTGAACACAACTCTTTTACTGCAAGATCCACCGGATATCATGAGGGTATCTTCTCCAATACAACTGCGGACAGTTCCATCGACGATGGGCCCCATGAGCCCGAGATCAAGGTCAACATCGCCGAACAGCGTTCGAATCGCACAAGCCATGATTCACAATAGCGTTGAAAGTTCTATTAACAATCTTCACAATCATTCTCAGAACAGATCTCCAAGTCCCCTTCGCTTGTTTTCGCCGTCTCGAAATCATCCAGTTATGTCTTCTAAGGATACCACAGAATTGTCCAGAAAAGATGATGTCACCGAAAACTCAATGCCCCCTCATTTATCCTCGTCGATTGTTTCGAATGAATTTAAGGCACACGAAAAAAGTATTGACCAATTGTTTGATCTAATGAATAAAATTTTTGGCGAAGTTCAGCAAATCGAGCGGAAGCAAACCGAGATTGAAACATCAGTGAGCCAATCTATTAATAAATTTGATGAAAGAATCCAATATTTAGAGGTTCCTAGTGTGAATCTCAGAAGTGCCGCTCTTGGGGCAGGGGAATCGCATAGTACTGACAAAGCAATGCCCAACAAGGAAAATGTGAAAAGTATTTTGGGTGATCGCTTACTGTCGCACTTAAGTAATAATACTGGTGGAAAGTTTGAGATGAATGCACAAAAGGCCAGTGTTGTAAACGACATAACATACCTTTCTCATCCCAACAATGAGTCCCAATCTCCGAGCCCTGATTCTACTATCAGGACAAATGATAAAAGCAATCGAGAGGATGAAACCGATGGAGCCAGTGTCGCTAGTCTATATTCCTTACCCAGATTTTCAATCTATGATCCAAATTTCAACTCTAAATATGAAGAAGACAAGCAGTATTTTCAGGAGCTTCAATCAAATCTCGCTTATCTTGCAAGCGCACCTTCATCTCCTCTAGCATCTCATTTTGGGACCAAACTCAAGTCGAATGGGTATGAGAAGACAGATGATGATGTATCACAATCGGATATTTCTATTCTTTCCTCAACTACTCGGTCGACTACTCTTTCAAGGTCTCTGAGTCGATCTAAGTGTAAGAGTGAAGAAAAGAAGCTTCCACATTTACCGATTGCTCAATTGCCTAATGTTTCGAATGGGCAAAAACCAACATTACGTTCAAGCAGTGAGAAAATCAAGCAAGGCGCCGCTTTATCATCTGCTAGAACAAGTAGATCATCAAACTTGGATCCTACTGAGTCTGAGAATCATGGGAAAGATGAGAAAGCACAATCAGTCAGACCCAAATCCAGCAGCACCGGAGTTCTCATTATGAATCATCCAAAGCATGGTTATATGTTGCCCACTGCATCAGCATGGCACAAACAACGAAATGCTCCTGCTACGAAACGGAAATAGATAGAAGCGTAGGTTTTTTTGAGTGTTGGGCTAAACATGTTTCATAGTTAGCTGTTGATGATTGGGTTAAAACGTTCATTGAGGATTATATTCTGTTTTATAGCGGTTTTGGTTGTGAAATCGTTTGCGCCATATGATATTGTAAGATAAGTCCGTAAAATCTGAAAACGCTGCTACAATGCCATAAATAAAATCCAATTACGATCATGTCTACATCCAATTTTCCATACACCTTCAATATTGGTTGTTCTCCTTGATGTTTTTAATATTACGTTCAATGTCAGCAGTTACATCGATACCTGCGTCCTCTGCAATACTCAAACCGATTGCAGACCAATCGAAATCAGAACGACCACGGGCTTTTGCAGATGTGTAGCGATCAACTAAGGTGGATAAAAAAGGCATAGGAACACTGGCATCTCTAGCTGCTTTATTTACCAATGAAACATCTTTATATCCTAGTTCAAGAGAAAATCCACCAGGACGGTGATCCCTTTGAGAAACACGTTGACCATAACCGCGGTAAATTAGACAGTCGAATATGGATGATGAGAGCAACTTCATTACGCGCTCACGGTCAACACCATTCTTTTCTGCCAGAGCCATAGATTCACCAATAGATTCAATGCTTGCCTAAAAGAACGCAAGATCAAACTCTACAAGAAGGAGGAACACTCCGCATCTTACCGCAATCAAAAAATTTCCGCACAGCTTAACAACATTAGCCGCTCCAATTTCATCTCCCATATCCTCAATGCGACCTAGTTTAGAAAGGTAGAAAGATGCCAATTGACGAGATCCAGTCTCTCCTGAAACCATGAAAATTGCCTCTCTGCGTGCCAATCCATCGGGGCGTGCAAAGACAGGTGCAGCTACAAATTTATTGTTTCCCTGGTCAATGTGGATTTGCTGGAGTGCTCGAGATGCATTAGGGGATGTAGTGCTGCAAGAAACATGAAGGAAGGGTGTAGAACGTGATTTTGAAGAACTCAAGAGCTGCTGAGACACAATATGGACAACCTCATCGTTTGGTAGCATGGTAAAGATGATGTCGGCCTTTTCTCCAACTTCTTTTACAGAAGTGGCTCCTTTGATGCTGCTGTTCGCGGAGGTAACCCTTGTTTGATTATCAACATTTGGATCAAATACTATCAAGTTGTCCAGATCAGTAGCAAGGTTGATTGCAATCTTTGAACCCATGTGTCCCAACCCCACAATACCAATCAATGGATGCTTTTGAGAAGAAAGATTTCTCTGATTCAACACTCTCTGAAAAATCCTTGCCGTTCTGATCATTTTGCGAAAGAACAAAGCCAGTGTTGAAGATATTGCTAGCAAAATTAGAACTCCGTCAGTATCCGGCAAATATTTTGGTATTGTCCAAGCTAGTACAATAACATGAATGGATCGCACGATTACGATTATGAAAATTAAAAAGAAAAAGAAAATGCTAGGTCGCTCTATGTGGTACAAATATATTCTATTGGATATGTTGTCCTATAATATTCACCCGTCTAGGAATTTAGGGGGCTCTGCTGTGTCATGGGTACAATTTTACACACATTACAGATATTCTGGATATTGTTCTAATCCTGGATATTCTGGATATATTACATTGTAAAATACTGTATGTATTCGCACACTTCACAAACATTACTATACCATTGGATATCATAATCATAAATGGACTAACTACCGTACACTTTTTTCTGCAGAATACAGACAATACACAAATATAGACAACATTGGAAGATATTTCGCATCAGATGCGTTTTATTTAGAAGTAAGAGGGCGATAACCTTTCCAAGTCTTCGGGGCCTCAAACTCCCTATCTCGCATATAATTGAGCAGTGTCTTTGATGGGCCATCTCCACCGAGGGCCGGTGCAGCTTCGCGCATAAGACCATCAGCTTTTTCCAGCAATACTCTCGCTTCTTTCCACTCCCCACTTAAATATAAAGCGATACCCTCCTTGAAGGTTTCCAAAAACTCTGCGGTAACATGAGATCGCAGAGTCAACAAATCACAATCATTTTCTAGCACAGAGCTGGTTTCATCCTCGGGACCTAAGAACTGATGTTGCTTTGAATTTGAGGACGTTGGGCCACTATTCAAGGAAGGTCGCCTTTGTGGTGTTGCTGCAGCAGGATTCGCTGGAGGATTAGATTGACCGTCGACATGTCCCACATCGCCTCCTTTCTCTTGAACGCTGGTGAAACTATGACGATCACCGCCTTTGGAGGGTGTTTTATTGTCCAATGAAGGTCTCCGTTTGCGTTTATCTTCACGAAACTCTTGCTCTTGCAATGCATCGTAAGTGTAAATTCCGATAGGCACTTCAGAACCCTTAACAGTGACAACATCCAATCGCCGACACTTCGACTGAGCAACGTTTGACAACAAATCAAAGAAATCTTGTGAGGCTAATAACGGGACGCCATACTGGCGAGATGACGTTTCCAATCTGGCTGCCATATTAACGTGTGGTGAAAGGTAAGTAGCATCGACTTTTTGCAAAGAACCAACAGCACCTTCAATCGCCCAGCCTGCATGAAGACCAAAACCCATTCTTACTTTGAATTCATGATGACCATTGTCAGTCAGTCTGGGTTCTTGTCTGTACCTCAGAATGGTCTTATTTCGGTTGATTTCAGCGATGATTTTTAGATATGCTATAAGGGCATGATCAGCAAGAACATCAACTCCAGGAATACGCCGAAGATCGATTGTCGCTGCCTTTTTTGTTTCCTCTTGTCCTAGTGCTGCTGTTGACTGTAACCGTTTAATACTTCCACGTTCCGGGGAAGCCATGAAAGATCCGCGATTCTTTGCTCCGCCTTGAGCATACAAGGAAAGGGAATTTTCATCACCGATTCTCCACACAACTACGAAAGCGTTTCCGAGGTTTTTGTTACATTGACCACTCCAAGTATGAACACTGCCATGAACAATCTCAGCCAAAGTATTGACGAAAACTAAAACATCATTAGCCAATTTTTGATTGATATCCTCAAAATGATGTATGTCGCAAAACCCAAAAATTGCGTACACTCGCACACCAGGTAAAAGAGGGTTAATAGTTGCGCCGCCAGAACCTGTACTTGACAAATTCGCAGAAATAATTCCAGCGCCAGCCTCACCAAATCCCACACGAAGCAATCCTGTGATCTTTTCCACCGTAGTCTCCAACAGCTTTGTCTCATACTGGCCTGCACCTTTCCCATTTGAATCTTCAAAAGAAAAACTCGACAACGGGTTAGCTGCAACTGCATCAACTAAGTTCATCATTCTTTCTATTGGTTCAATTACCAAACGTTGTGCATCATTACTGAAAACAATAGCACCACCAACCATCATAATCCCGACAAAGATAGTGGTGAGGATAGAATAAAGAGCTTGATTGCGGACTAAGTAGTTCATATTGAAAATAACATCGGTTTCGTACTCAATATTGTCAACCGGTGATGTTTCGATGTAATCATATTCATTGATGGCAACATCACGAAGTGAATGCAATAGAGATTCTCGATTAATAATTGGCGAATCACCAAATGTTGGACTGGCAACCAAATAGCTGACATATTTGGTGTTGTAATTGTCACGCAATTCTGAAACAAAGGAATCCAGCACCAACTCCTTGCTTTCCAATGTTATGGAACTATTCATATTGAACTGGTGCAAAAATGACATACCAAAGTGATTTACATTATTTTCTTCCGAGTAAATCAAGATTGGAATAATAATGAGTAAAATTAATATCATGATAATAACACGTCTAGTGGTGGAATCAGATAATTGTTGACCTAGTTTTGATTGACGTTGTGAATACAACAACCGTTGCTTTTCAATCTCCTCATATTTAATTGCACCAACTCTGACCAATTCCAACAATGCTTCTTCTTGTTCTTTTCTTGCTCTACGTTCAGATGCGATACGATAGAGTCTAACCAAACGCACCAAACGCACCAATCTGACCACCCGCCCTGCTTGTGTATAGGTACGGTTTCCTGATACGGAGCCTGCCAAATTCGCTATTCCCATAGGCTCAGCCATAAAATCGATATCAGGAAGGAGAGATAATATAGAAATTACATCTAAAAACCAAAAAAAGGAAAATATATATCCTTCGTAAATCAACGGATAAATCGAGCTGATCACACTTTTGCTCCATGTATTACACACAAGCTCGAAGACAAAAATAAAAAAGCACACTGCATATGATGTTGAAAATCCATTATCTGCATGTTAAATCATTTAATTTGGGTCCGGATTGAAAGAAATCATGGCACTTACCAACTGATCGATCGGTTGTCATTAACTTGATATCGTCGGCGAACAATACGTAAATGGTGAGCATGAGCACGACATCCTCAAACTAATAATAAATATAATATATCAACGATTGAGGCAATTTGGGGTTGATACGTGATCTTACAGTAAATGATATTGTACAAGTTGCTGATTCTAGGGCCCACCGTGCAAATTGTTTAATATTTTCGTAGGTTAACCAGTAATAGAATTTTGTTAACTTTTTGTACAATCTTGATTGTTTCAAAGCTTCGGCCATAGCACGCCGTTTAAGTTCATCCTCATCTTGATCGGCCTTTTTCTGCTCTTCTTCCTCCTCATCGCTGTCACTACGATGAATTGCTTCAAAGTTAACTTCAGGATCATGGTGCTCCCCATGGTCAGAATGACGGTTTGTTAGAAGTAAGTGATCATCATCAATCTGTGATGAAACACCTTCTAAATCAATATGGCCATTCTCTTGCTTGCTAGCGGGTTCTTCGTCATTGATCGGAATGACTTTCTGACTAGAGCTAGCAGTAAGCATTCCAATGACTATATTCGACGGTCGCTGAACTTCTGACGTTTTCGAATCTGGGTGTACTTTATTTTCGACCACTTTTCTAATATGTCGCAAATTGCAGTGATCAGCAAACACAAGATGAAGGTTTGGTCACTACAAAAATAACTTCTCTGTGGATAACTTTCTTGAAATGTAACAATAGACCGAATAACAATAGGTCAATCTTGCACACTCAGATGATTAAGCTCTTTCAAACTTTGCTGGACTGCAAAACAACCTGATCACTTCACAACCTCTTCACTGTTTGACGATGCTGCATCGAAGATATTTGATATCAATTTTGGGTTTGTGTGGTGAAACGACTGACTGAATTTTGTTTCGTTTGCTCAGGTTTTGACATTTATCTTCCCACCTTAAGGGATAAAATCCCATAGCTGGGCTCACATAAAACTATTAACTTCCCAAACTTATCCTAATTGGTTTGTAACGGCTAAACATTATGGATGTTGCTCGTAGCCAATTTAATTAAGCTTCCTTCAATCCTTGAAAATCCTTGATATTGATCTTAATTAAAGGCCTAATTACAATACCCAATCACCTACAGCAGTGGATATTCATATACCATATATATACCATTATAGAAGTACTTCTAAATTACAAGCAAGTAGACATTGCATTTTTAGAATCATAGAACTTTGGTAGTCATTTTCTGTCTAATTTGGTGGGACCCTTCATTGAAATGTTTTCTATCTGGGATCATTGTCATGTTGATCCTACTGTGGTGGAAGAATTTGAGCTTTTGCAGAGCGAACTAAATGGTCGCACCGCTCGGGACAACAACCAAGATACGATCACTACCAATAGCATCGACATCCCGTCCTCTTCATCGTTCAACGAGAAATTTTCAGTTGATAATAAGATCCAATCAATTCTCTGTGATACCAATGATTCTTGTCAAGCAGCTTTGGAATTGTTGGATTCGGTTCTACTCATAGTTCAAGACGTCAAAAGTGCTTACTTTGACGTGACGGGAAGAACGAATTCATTGATTCAAAAGTGCGAAGATCTTCTTGAGCAACAGGTAATCTACACATTTCAAATTATATCTATTGTACTTCATCTGTTTGCCTCTTCAGCATAGTGTACAAAATACCGTAGAAATTTTGCAACAAACGCTACAGCCATTCGACGAGATTGAAGAGGTTGCTCAGCAGTTAGGAATTCCATATGAGGCACCTTCAGGTGTAAATAATGGTGTTCAAAAATCAGGAGCTGTATTTGATAGTGGGTTTATGACTCTTGACCCACGTTCTCGTGAGTTTCAAGATATTTTGGGTAAATTGTCTCGAGCGTTCACATTTCTCCGAAGTCACACAGAAATCATGGAAAGTGATAGATATATCCAATGGTTAGACAAATTGCAAATCCGAGCAACTTCTCTCATTGGTAAAGCAATGAGGGATTTGATCGAAAAAGCCGCTAAGCAATGTCGAGATATCATGCAACAAAAGTTGTTTCATCCCACCTCAAATGGAACTAATAGTGGTAGCCAGACAAATCGAGCTGGCAACAATGATAATGGGAGTAAAGTTCTTCTATTTGAAGATCAACCGCTCGAGTCATCATTTATATATCAAAAGTTTCGTGGATTATCATTCCGTATGAAAGAATTGGCTTCTGTGCTTTTGCGTGGTACATTGAGTGAATTTCAGCAAAGTTCCTTGGAAGGAGGAGCTAACTCTTCCGATTCCAACTATGCATGGAATAAAGCTAATAATGGAAGTCATAAGCAACAAGGTCATAATCATGGCTACAAGTTTCACGATAGTGCTGTGGTAACTGACGTGAAAAGGGCATATATCATGATTCGAATTGAATTGCTGGTTCCTTTTATCAAAGAAGCGTGGAGTGCTTCTTACGTTGCCAATCATTTGAATCAAGCAGCATCAAATTCGTCAAATCATGTAACGCTCAGCTCTGGACTCCGTCATGCATTCTCCACTCTTCTCCGTGTTACTCAATTGGAATACCAACTGTTTGATTCGTTATTCAACATTGATCATCAGTCAAATCACAGTGAAAGTGGGGGTGATCACGCACGACCACCGTTGCTTAGTAGGAGTACTTCGAATTCCAACATCGGCAGCACAAATTTGTCGGAACAACTATCTCAAGATATGCTGCGAATAATTGAAAATATTTCAAACTGTACTCGTGATATTTTGCGACCATACATTATTCGCGAATCAAGTGTTGATGAACTATGTCGTGTTATATCTGCTCTTACAGAAGATATGCGAAGTCAAATAGCTGTTCTCTCAATTCCTACTATTCTATCTAAACAATTATTATCAGGTTTGGACAGCACAATCAATGATTCCAAAGAGAGGTTAACTTATTGTGCGGAGACCAAACTTAGACAGGATGTGGAAATGTTTGAGCCTCTTCCGAGCCAGCTGTCATACCCAGATATTTTAGAGCGTTACGAAGAGTCTAAGAGAACTCAACGAGGGAAAGGTTCTTCTCCAGGTGGCAGCGAGCAAATTGTGGAAGTTTATCAAACGTGGTATCCGCCCATGAAACAAACCCTATCATTGCTGTCAAAGCTCTATGGAGTTATTGAGATGGCAATATTTGAAGACTTCGCCAGAAGATGCATCGATCTTTGTATCAAATCTCTTCAGCATGCATCCGATGGTGTTCGTCGCACGCGCCAAACTATTCACGGCGACTTGTTCTTGGTCAGGCATCTTCTTATTCTTAGGGAACAGCTGATTCCTTTTGAAATTAAGATGCACAGCGTCGAACGTCATTTAGACTTTAGCACAACGACCCAAGCGTGGTCTAAAATGCTTCATACAGCTCGCAATCATACAGCAATCACTGGAGTTGGTCATAGTAATACTTCTTTTGGAGGTGTAAACAGCTTGTCGTATCTCACAACATTACTTAGATTTGATCAGAATAATTTGTTGTTCCAGTTCGCTCGCCAAGGCGTGCCAACCATGCAAGAATTTCACGTTGATGGAAAAAAAGACTTG
>JACCEA010009849.1_pt1 | contig 24368 bp, 20 predicted proteins | sample 7449851 | NCBI WGS metagenome assembly JACCEA01 (sample SAMN15323453, study PRJNA562643) | freshwater metagenome | isolation source: river surface water | place: USA:Blue River Watershed | collected 2017-08-18 | reverse complement strand
GTTCCAAATGCTGAGTTATCTCAGATCTTCTGGGGTCTGCAAGTTCGACCAGATACTGCTCCACCGTTGCAGCGTGAGACGAGACCATAACCCTCCGACTTCGAAGGAAGCTCCAGCTAGCAAATGGGCACAATTAAAAAACCCGAGAAGTTGTGAAGGCTTCTCGGGTTCAGTGCGCTTGGAGGGACTCGAACCCCCAACCTTCTGATCCGTAGTTATGTTGCAATACCTCTATATGTAGGGGCAGTGGCAATGTACCCCAGTATTTTATTGGTCAAGCCACCCTTTGCAGATATGCCCAATTCCGTCCGTTTCCGTCCATTGAACGGAATATAAACGGAATTGGCAAGTACGATTTAGTCGCCCATCTGATTTGAGACCTCAAGGGTGAGCTGTTCTAGGACGTCTGCTGACTCCTCTAAGAGATCCGAGAAAAAAGAAACGGTTGTCCTATCTTCCAGGAGGCTCTCCTTGAATTGCTTGCCAGAGTCACCTCCAGCGTGAGCGGTGTGTCTGCTTCTCAACTTATATATTTTTCTGAGTAGTTGCGCCGCATGATCGGCTTCTAGATAGCCACTCGTTCTCGCGAATCGCTCGAACTTCGCAATTCCCTTTTCATCCGCAATCTTGTCCAAGCCTGCCGTAAGTTGTCTTTCATTCAAATGATCGACCAGGAGTTTAGCAATGATGAGCACTTGATTTTCGAACTCGACCAGAGTCTCATTGAGTGGAACTCTAAGTCTCTTCAAAAGAAACTCGTCGTCCCCCGTGGGAGTCCTAAATAACTGCCAGCCCCAACGTTTCTCCCAGGCTCTATTCGTGCGAAGGTACGCAGCTTTGAACCGCTCGGCTAGACTTGATGTTTCGACCCACTGTCCTAAAACGGACGATTGGAAGTGCTCGAAACTCACACTCCTTTCGGAGGGCACGATGTTGTAAGCGCGCCAATGAAGCCTTTCAGATTCAGGAAGGTCTCGCCCCAAGTCTCCAAGTGCCACAACTACCTGATCAGGTCGGTGATAATCAATTCGCAACCCCCACAATCCAGCGCATTTCAAATAACTACTGCTGACGCTGAATAGAGACGGCGATTCAAAATATTTCATTAAGACATCAGCCCTAAAAAACACAGATGTCATGTAATTTGGCGCACCTTCGTTCGCACCGAAGTAGTCCGCTAGGACAGAAGGATTACAAGATGAAGAACGTGGGTTTCCAACTTCGTCCTCACCGACAATAAACTCTTGAAATGTTTCGTCCGATTCCCATGGCCACAGTTTGCTAACCTCAGGCGGAAGCGGTGGGACGACTCGTTTCATGAGGAGTCGGGAGAAAGCTGTACTCTGAGAAGTTGCTAATCTTCCGACAGCCAAGTGAACTGCTTCGAGATCCGACACCTGGTCATACCCCAAGTTCCTGAGCGTCGTAGCGTCGGTTTGGTCAGCCACTTTGCATATGGTGTCCGCGAACAACAAGAGATCCAGTTGTCTTGCGGCTTGGTACCTCTTGAGAATTGACGTTCGAATCTTGATTTGATTACCGCTGTACTCAACCGCGAGTTCTCGGGAACCATCGGGTTTGATCTCGAAGAAATTGTGGTTCTTTGGGTCCTCCCAAAGCTCCATAACCAGAAGGAACGTCTGGTTCACTAAGTATTTTCCTGGCGCAAGGTCATTGAAATCCTGAAAAATAAGTAGTGGCTCAAAGGTGGGACCTAGAGGGTTTGCTTCAAAGACAGTCTGCGTTTTTCCAGTCTTGAAACTTTGAGAAAACCCAGGCATCCCATCTGTCTTAGTCACGTCCCAACCTGTTTGCGAGAGCACTTGATTGCGCACAGATGGATTTGCGAAGGCAGCATAATACCCGCCCGAATTGCCCTCACCATCATTCCAACTTGAAGAAACCACCGTCCAAACGCCTGTGCCATTTGCGCGAAACGATGCGATTTGAGTCGACTGAGCAAGGCTCGCGCGCCTATTACTGTTCATCACAGATTCCACGACTCGGGCGCAGACACCTCATAATTGTCAATTCCAATCGCTTTGAAATGCTGTCTGGCCGACGCAATCTTCGCAGCCTCGGTAGGGCGCAACTTCAGCTCTTCGAGCGTCGACTTGGTTTCGCGGATCATGTATAGACGGTCTTCACCGTCAACCTGCTTGATAATCGCCCAGTCAGGGTTGTAATCACCTACAGGGGTCGGAATCTTGAATTTGGCAGGTAGCTTCATGAAGAACTTGACATCCTCGCGGCTATCTAGCTTCTCGGCAAACAGCCGCTCAACCTCCGAGTCGAAGACTACATAGTCGAAGTCCGACTTCCCAGAATTCTTGACCCTATACATCTGGTCTAGAAAACGGTCTTTTTCCTCTTCTCCGTCTTTCTGTAGCTCTCTGAGCTCATACAACGAACCAGCTATGCGCTCGTACTGGATACCTTCTACAACTAACTTCGCCAACTCTGTCTTAATTACCCTCTTAGCCATTGAAATAAAATCGTTTGGATTACCAATGAACTCAGCAAGCCTTTCACTGCGAACAAGAATGTCTGCGATCGACCAACGGGTTAGGGACGTAGCATTTTGAAGTTCAGAAACGATGTCAGCTAGCGCGTAAGAACCCTGGAGGACAGCTGAGCGAGAGCTTAGCTCCTCACTTTTGGAACCTCCACGGACAACTTTGATGCCCGCCTTAGTAACTTCCACTCTCAATGGCGGAATCTGAGGCGCGGCCTTGATCGACTTGACTATCGCATCGATGAGATTCTCGCGGTTGATTGAAACACGATATGTTGACCTACGGCTAATTGATTCCCAAAACGCCTCAAACTCGGGGCTGAAATAGATTGCCTTGTTCAGTGCTCGGTTTTGTCGCTTGCTCTTGGGTTTTACGAATTTTTCAAGTGACGCATTTTGCATAAGTTCAACAACTTGCGCCTCGTAGCGATCTAAATCTCCAGGTAATTCGAGGCTAAAACCTACTGAGTTTGGAATGAATTTCGAGGTGATCTGCCCATCCGTCAGAAATCCTCTGGAAGTCAGGTGGTCAAAGATGATTTGTGACTTAGCAAAACCGAGGTTAGCTTCTGTGTATGTTCCATCCTCGGAAAGCATTGGAATCTTCGAGAATTCATTAACACGCACCTTGCCAATTTGAATACCGTTTGCTTTGTACTCATTTTGGAGAGATTTGGCGAAAGCTTGGTAGGACTCGTTTGCGATGACTGTTAGTGACGCAATTCCTCTATCCGATACGCGCTCGTAGCCCCGCTCGGTTTGCATAACTGGGAGTCTTAGCCCACGACCTATAGTTTGACGCCTTTCAACTTCCGCACCCATCTCTCTCAACGTACAGATCTGAAAAACGTTTGGGTTATCCCATCCCTCTCGCAGGGCTGAGTGACTGAAGATAAACCGTACTGGCTCATTCTGATCCAGCAGGCGCTGCTTGTCTTTCATGATTAACTCGTATGCATCGTCGTCCGCTTTAGTGGAACCACTCGTGTCCTGCGCTACCGTGCTTTTCCCTCTTTTAAGTTGTGAAAAGTACGCTTTGCGCATCTGACTTGGATGTGCGGTGAACAACTCACCCCACTTGGGGTTCTTGGCTGTTTCTTCCAGGAACAGCTCATCAAACCACTTAGCAAAGTCACCATTCGCATCCAGATTTGTGGCACCTTCGCCCATGTAACTTGCAACTTTGTCCACAAAGAAAAGACTCAAGACTTTTATGCCTTTGGCCCTTAGTTGCTGCTCTTTGCGCAAATGCTCTCGAATGGTTTCGCGGATCATTTCTCTATAGATCGCATTGGAGGCGCCACCAAAAGATTCACCCGCCGAGAGCATCCCGTGGAGGTTGAGCTCGATAAATGCGGGATCAGTGTCTGAGCCAATATTCATTTCCGAAACCCAGATGCCTTCATAGGCTGGGTTGTCTGTTAATCGTGGGTCCGATAACTCCTGGTTCTGCCGTACATTAACCTCCTTGCGTTGAAGGTTTCCGCTTGCATCTCGGCAAGAAAGCTCAAGGCGAGCGCTCCATGTTGGTTCCCGCTTAACCGCAACGAGTTTTATGTATGGGGTTGCATCTGCACCTTGTTGTTGAACGTCTGAAACAACGATCTGCTTTACAAGCCCCAACTCGTGTGCATCCACTGGGTCTAGTCGGTAGACAAGATTGCGCGAGGTTTTGTGCGTAGCTGAATACCGAAGTATGAAACATGGGTCAAGTTCAGCAATCGATATTTGACTTAGAGAAGACTCCATGTTCTGTGGCTCATCCATAATCACAATCGGATTGGTGGCTTTTAGGTAATCAATGGGCCTTAGGCCGTTTAGCTTGTCGCGGGTTTGATGCATGACACGATTATTCGCATCACCGCGAATAGAGTCGATAGTCATAATCAGTATTTGGATGCTTGTTGATGTGGCAAATCCTTGAACTTCTTCAGCATTTTTGCCGCTGTAAATCTGCCAGTCGAAAGGTGCTGCTGGATATAGCGACCTAAAGTGGTCTTTGGTGAGGCGTAATGTCGTTGCCACGCCCTCACGGATTGCAACGCTTGGGACGAGGATCACGTACTTCGTGAAATTGTATTTTTGCGCCAGCTCAAAGATGGTTCTCAGGTAAACGTACGTTTTACCTGTACCCGTTTCCATTTCGATGTCAAACTCTAGAGATTCGCCCGAAAGTGCGCGTGCCAGCTCTAGACCATTTCTGTCTTGAACGGCTTGCAGGTTGGCAAGGACTAGTTTTTGATCAGCCATGAGATTGTTGCCTACTGCACCAACCTCAAAAGTTCGAGCAAAATCTAAGAGTCCAGAAGCATCCCCGCCAGGAACGCTCCCCGAAATCGAGGTAATAAGTGCTGTTGAATCTTTCGGTTGCCCGTCAAATAAATCAACCACAGAATCAATAGCGCGGAGCTGGAATTCTTGGCTCGCATCAAATCGAAAACTTGAGTTGCTCACTATGCCGTCCAGATTTCAACGCTCTTAGACTTACAAAGTTGAACGAGATTTGTCTTAAGTTCGTCATCACCCTGGAATGCATCTTCCAACACTATGAACTTTGCAGGAGCAAGATCCACAACTGCCCTTAAGGCATCTAGGCCTGGCTTTACCTTTTCATCTAGATACGCAATAACCAAACCGCCGCCAACGGACTTCAGATGAAGCCCAGCTACTTCGATGGCCTCTATTTGCTCGCAAAGAGAATGGCCCTGCTTGAGAAGAATTTCAAACAACAGGTCATCCATTCCAGCATTGTTGTCGGCGTTATCTCGTGTTTGAAAAAGCTGCTGCTCAAGGACCTCAACAGAAATGTCATTTGGGATTGTCCATTTGGAAAAACTGGAGTCACAGAGCTTAAACGTTCGAAGACCCAGATCCAGTGGACTAGTCCTGGATTCAAGTTCTAGAGACGATTGCCTTTCGAGTGCCTCCGCCGCCAATCGGATTCGGGCCCGCGAAATCTCGGCAATAGTTTTGTAGCCTGCCTTGCGAGCCTCGGAATGCTCATCGGTGGGTTCAGGAATCTGCACCGATATGGTCTGGCGAGCCTTACCGTCCTCTAGATTCAAGGACATAACTGCGTGGGCAGTTGATCCTGACCCAGCAAAGAAGTCGAGAATTATGTCGTTGTCCGTTGTGGTTGCTTTGATGAAGTGCTTCAGGTAGTCGATTGGTTTTGGGTAGTCGAAAAGCTTCAAGCCTCCAAACAGGGCCTTTACCTCTTCTGTGCCGCGACGGCTCCCCACCATATCAAGCACTGTTCGGAGCCCCTTTGAACGCGGGTTTCCATCGTCATCCTGCAAAAGGTACTGTTTTGAGAAAACACGCCATCCATTAGACGTCTGTCTAAACTCGACTCGGCCCTCTGACATTTTTTGTTCAAATGTCGACTTTGACCAACGCCAGATGTGCTTCGTGCTCTCTGGGTTACTGTCGTTTGGAAATATTGCCGATCCATCTGGCGCGTAAATGGGATAAAAGAGGCTTTCCGAATACCTCAGCGAGCTTCGATATAGGGCTTCGAGCTTGTAAGGACCTCTTTGGTTTAAGTACTCGTCAGAGTTTGTGTAGGTTTCTGCATTGTCAACAGCTTGGACAAGCTTGGTAACCCACGAAATGTTTCGCGCGTATAAGACGCAGTACTCGTGCTCACTGGTTACGTCTTTCGAATCATTGCCGCCGCCTGTTTTGTTCTTCCAGATGAAGGTTGTGACGTGATTTGACTCGCCAAAAATTTCGTGACCTAGTTTGAGCAGGTTGTCAATCTCGTGATCATCGATTGAGATAAAAATGATTCCGTCCTCCGAAAGAAGGTTTCGAGCCAACTTGAGTCGCGGATACATCATGTTCAACCAATTTGAGTGGTATCGGCCTTCGGTATCGCTATTAGTGGAAAGTTTTTTACCTTCGGCATTTACCTGATTTGTCCACTCTAGGTAGCTGTTAACACCATCTGCGAAGGAATCGCTGTAGACGAAGTCGCGACCCGTGTTGTATGGCGGATCGATGTAAATCATTTTGATTTTGCCGTGATAGTGCTTTTGTAGGATCTTCAGAACTTCAAGGTTGTCACCTTCGATAAAAATATTTTTAGAACTTTCCCACGCCCTTGAGTCCTCATAGGCTGGACGCAAAGTGGCTGTCGTGGATTGCTGCGCAACGTTTAGCGCCAATTTCTTTCCTGGCCAGAAAAGCCCGTACCTCTCCGAGGAATCAGCAACATCTTCCGCCAAAAGTTCTTGAAGTTTGACCACGTCAATCTTGCCGTCAGCCACTGCCTCGGGCACAAGCTCCGCCAGTTGAGAAGCTAGCTCTGTCTTAAAATTGGGCGTCGATAATGGTGTCTCAAAAAAATTTTCGCTCACTTGGCTTTTCTCCTCATCAGTCGCCCGCCGTTAGGCGACGATCTTCCAGTTAATTGTAAAAATGTGCTCGGTCTGCTGCACGCCCTTTAGCGCCTGCTCGATGAGCTCTAGGTACTTATCCGCTTCTTCACGAAGTTGCTTCTTGAGGTCTCTAAATTCATCATCTGCGTCCTCGGCTTTTTGCTCCCAGCGGCGAGCATCTTTTTTTAGCCTTAGCTGCTCCATAGGGTCGTCGGAGTTGTTCGCAGCCTTGCGGGCTTCCTTCTCCTTGGCCTTGAACTCTCTGATCTTGCCCTCGTGCTCGGCTTTTCGATCCTGTTGGTTGCGATATAGCAACTCTTCCTGCTGGTCGTAATAGCGAGAATTTCTTGCTTGAACTTCACGCTCTAAGTGTTGTCTTTGAGCTTTTAAGTGACTCTCAAACGAACTCAGGTTTGGGGAATCGTTAAGGTCGGCCTGGTCGATACATGCGAGCTCAAGGATGTCGGAGACATATTCCGAGTCCAACCACTCGCCAGTCGAAGTCATAGCCCCAGCGAGGAAGTATGACTCTGTGATTTGCTCATCACGGGCTTTCATCGAATAGGTCACAAGATCCACAGTGAGCGTGCCTGTTGAACCTGCGAGCGCCTTGACTGCTGTGCTAGCGCGGGCCGACTTTGAAAGAGAGAAGGTTAGCTCGGCGGTCGGTGTTTCCGAGGCGATGGCAGTGTCGAGCACATGCTGAGCGAGAGGGCTTGAGTACCTGTATTGGTGAGCGTTGTCGAGTGGCTGGCTCTTGAAGAAATACCGACCTGGTTCTGCATCTTTGACGGGAGACTCATTTAAGACGAAGTGACGTCCGTCACCTTCAAATGTTGCAATATGTTCTAGCTCATGTTTAGTCACGTCAAGTAATAGACGTTCAAATTTGTTCAGCACATCACCAGATTGTGAGTCATAAGCCTTTAGGCGGTCTTGAACGTGTGGGTCGAGGCTGTCGAAAACTTTGGCTTTGGCACTTGCCATTTCTTTCGAGATGTCAGTTGCAAACAATGTTTCGAGTTCCTGGAAAGCTGAATCAATTTCTGCATCGGTTCGGCTTGAGTTCAGAATCTCGCTGATTTTCTTTTCAAAGTCAAAGCCGTCTTCGATCGCACCTAGAACTTCGTCCGATGCGCCAAAAACGCTTGAGAATAGCTTGAACTTGTTTGACAGCAGCTCAAGAATTCGCTGCTCAGCGATGTTGCCCTTGTTGGAGAAGTTGGCAACAACTACGTCGAACTTTTGGCCGTAACGGTGGATGCGCCCAATTCTCTGCTCAACCCTTTGTGGATTCCAGGGCAGGTCATAATTCACAAGCATCGAACAGAACTGCAGGTTGATACCTTCGGCAGCCGCTTCCGTGGCAATCATGATCTTGCCTTCATCGCGGAAGTAGTCAACTAGCGCTTTACGCCTATCAGCGGAACTAATACCCGTTACTAAGTCACTGCCTTTGTTTTGCTCTAGCCACGCCTTGTAAATAGAACTTTGCTCTGGGCCGTCGTTCGAACCATTGAACAGAACGATTCCTTCACCCTTACCGTCCGCCTGGAGTGAACGAGCAATGTACTCCTGAGTCTTTGTGGAGTCGGTGAAAATAATTGCTTTCTCAGGAGCACCAAGCTCTTTCAAGCGAGAGAAGCCTTTATCCAACGCCTCGGAAAGCTTCACTGCTTTTTGGTTTACCGTGATTGATTTGGCCAGGGCTGCATACTCTCTGAGTTCTGCTACTTCAGCAAGCATCATGCGCGTGCGCTCAGAATTTGAGACTGCCGATTCCTGACTACCAGGACCGAACTCAATTACTTCTGCTTCTTCAAGCTCTTCGTCGGTCAGATCTTCAGGTTCGAAGTCTGCAGTAATGATCTTGCCCGAGTTAGATCTGGTTACGCCTTCAAGGGCTTCAGCTTCCAATCGATTAGAAATTCGCTCCAAGGTGCTGGATACCGCATAAGTTGAAGATCCGAGTCGCTTGCGAATGATTAGTGCAGCCAAGTGGCGCTGGCTTCCACTGAACGCAAATAGCTCATCTCGCTGAAGGTACTCATTGACAAGGTGGTAGAGCCTGCGTTCTTCATCACTAGGCGTGAACTCCACTGTGAGTGGGTTGCGCTTGGTGAAGTGAATGTACTTCTCAGCATCTTTTCGCAAAGTTCGCTTGGCAATGGTGGCTACGCGATCAGCCAGGTCATCGCCATTGCCTAGACTGCCGCCCTTGATGTATCGCTCACGGAAGGCATCAAGTGAATAGAAGTAGTCGGGATCAAAAACTGAAACCAGACCATAAAGTTCCTCAAGTTTGTTCTGGAGAGGGGTGGCGGTCAAAAGCACGCATTTGTGGGCCCCAGCAAAGATATGGCTCATGGCCTCGGCAGTCTTGCCTTTGCCAGTCCAGTGGTTCCTCAGTCGGTGGGCCTCGTCAGCGATAATCAAATCCCAGCTGCGCAGCAGGGTTGATTCGTATCGCTGAGCAAACTCGTAAGAACAGATCAAGACCTCTGCCTGCCCTGCCGACCCTGCAGCTAGGAGAGACTCTTTGTTCTTGGTATCCAGAACGCTTGCTGGAATCAGAAACTTTTCAAAAAGCTCCTGTTTCCACTGCTGGCGCAAACTCGACGGTGTCACGATGAGAATCGAACGTTTACGTTCAGCCCAATACTGGGTGATAACAATGCCCGCTTCAATAGTTTTGCCGAGGCCAACCTCGTCGGCCATAATCACGCCACGCAAAAATGGAGTCTGAAGAGCAAAAAGCGCTGCGTCAATCTGGTGAGGTTTAGGCTCAACCTGAGCATCAAAGAGTAGGCCCGCCAGTTTACCAACATGATCGTTAGCGTAACTGCGCCTAAGTTCGTGTGCGAAGTACTTGGCCTGATAGTCAGTTAATTGTGACACTGACTCCCCCTAGCCACTGTTTGAGCGCTGAACAACTGTTTTTCAAGTCTAACCGCGGCGTAGTTAAATACCCCTTCGGCGAGAGCATCAATGCTCGCCGTCAGCCCACTCCGCTTCCTCGTCAAAGCCAGAGCCATACTGTGTTTCCACGTAGGGTGTGTTTGGGCTATAGCCTGCAGGTCCCGAGTGAAAATCACCCTCATTCATGACACTACTTGCACTGGAATTTTTGGTGTTGGTGGGTTGGGTTGACTCCAAGCTAAACAGCCACCGCAGAAATCGAAACATAGCACCCCTCTTTTGGGTACAAACTACGTTGAGCCTCAGACATTTTGGCCTGATGGAGTCAGACATATATCTAGAAGGGCACTGGAGACGCGTAGAAGCCCTCAAGCACCGCCCATGAAAAGTTAGTCATGTTTGGCGCTCAAGGGCTCCTAGATATATCCTGAGGTTAATCAGGCATGGTCGCTAATTGCCGCCGCTTATGTACAAAATGCTGGTGTTCTCCTATTAGTAAGAACTATTGCGCTTAAGGTACCTAATCGGCCGTTTCGCCCTCTTTCTTTGCACTAACATCAGGCTTTGGCCAGTACTCGGGATTTAACTGCCAAACGTGCTTCTGTGGAGCGCCCAATGCCTCCAACCCTTGGACTATTTGGCCAGCTAAGTCGCGAAGTTCTACTTCGCCAAGCTTTTTCGAAACTACGGAAAATTCTTTCTGGTAGGAGTCGTCAACAACTATCCAGCCTGCCGTATGGAGTCGAGCAAGTACTGAAAGTGGAATAAACCCTGGTATCTCTTTTCTTGCGAGAAAAATCACGGCAGTTGGGTTGGTGGCTGAGGAAACAAACAGGGTTAGGCCTTTTGAGACAAGTTGAGATTCAACTTGGACAGTCATCAGCCCCATACGCTCATGCTTGAACTTCTGAAGAATTCTTGTGACTTCGCCCAAAAGTGGCTGTGAGGTTTCTCCTCGCATAAACTTCAGAATTTCAAAATTGTCAGGCATAGATATACCCGCCATTTAATTCTCGGAATAAACAAGGTTCACAAATCAACTTGTTTAATTCCTGAACTGGCATGCCGAGCGCCAAGTCTTTTGCGTTTCGAAATCTCGCTGGATTGACACCTAATCTCCCCGTGCATCCTCGATACTCACACTGCCAATCGATCTGGTGGTGAGCAACCCCGCCATCGAGCATTAGTTCCGTAAGCCCCAGCACCAAGGCATGTGCTTCGTGGGGTCCTTTTGTCACGCGATAAAAGTACCTAATGTCGTCGACCCAAATAACAGGCCTAGGTCGACGGCAAAGGCAGACCAGACTGCCCGCGTCGCAAAGGCCTCCACCCGAGTGAGATGCCTCGGGATGCCCACAAATACACACCATTCCTCGTTTGTCATGCAGGTCATTAATCCGAGACCACGTATTTAGGCACTGACTGGACACCCCCCCGTGTTCTGCCGCCTGTCTGAGTGTTAGGTTTTTGACCACAGAGGGCTTACCGATGTCCTCCAAAGAGCTCCAATCTCTCCAATTCAAACTATTTTCGTAACGCATATCAGAATTGAGAGAAATATATTTCTCTACTAGTGAAAACACTTCCCTTTGGAGCGCTTGGAGCCCATTGGAGTGTATTGGTCTACCAGATCCAGCCTTTTCCTTCATTGCCAGGAACTCCTTTCAAATTGAGAATGCAGGTTTCGCAGAGAAAAACATTTATTGCGCCTGGTTCGTTGATTATTTGACTGTGCTTGTTCATCGCGACGGGGAAGATCAACGTACTAGCCCCTGGACAATTAGGGTGCCAACAGGTTGGTTCTTCTAGCCAATAGGCCCTTTTGCCAACCTCAACGAGCCTTTGCAACCCTGTAGATAGTGCATGTTTGCTTCCAAGTCCATAGGTTTTGCGCATGAAGTATCGAGTGTCATTGGCGTAAAGCACTGGTCGCTTGGCAAGGCACGGACACCAGTGACGGCCAGTGATGCATGCTCCGAATCCGTCTTCATAACCAGAGTGCTTATTGATTGCATGTCCACAAATGCAAACATGCTTGCTGCTGTCGTATCGATCGCGATCATCTAGAAATTTTTCGACTGACTCATTTGAGACTCCGAGAGAGTCGAATGGCGAGGTGTCATCTATCGAGTCTGGTGTTGTCAGTGACGTTCGATCGATCATTAGCATTCCCCGCCTTCGCTCAAATCGGCCATGTTCCGCGACCGCGGATAACAAAGTATGAAGAACACTTCTGGATTTTCCTGGCCGTTCGGCCCAAATAAACTGTCCATGTCGGACCTTTCTTTTTCTAGGGATTGTTTTCTGGCAATGAGTGCTCGGGCTGGTACCCGAGCACTCGCACTAACGCAAGTTGGACTGCTCCCAAGCCTCTACTTGGGAAATCGGGAATCGAAGCTGCTGCCCAATTGGAAGCACTTTCAACCCAATCCGTCGGTAGTTGCTGTAGATCCACTGCTCGCTCTTTTGCCAGCGATCTGCCAACTGCCCGACAGTTAGACACTGCGAGCCTTTACTCATTAGTTCTCCTTAGGTGCTTAGTTATCTGCTATGCTTTCTCCGTACCAATAATATTACTACGGGTATGCAAGACTGAGATTAAAGGAGTTTTTATGGCAGGCCAGCAAATTTCGCTAACTGCGAAGCGTTTTGATTTCGCCGAACGCCAGGGCGACACTTTTGCGATAGCAGAATTTAAGCTTCTTAGCTCAGGGTTTGTCGGCCATTGGGTGGTGTCTGGAAGATCTTCCGTTGGCCTTCCATCGATTCTTCTCGTCATGTCTGTTCCGATGAAGGGCCGCGACGAGCCTGAGCTACATGTAGAGGCTTCGAACTTCGCCGACAAGTTCATCTTCCCCATGGCAAACCACCTGGCATCTACCCAAGGTGCGCGGGAGCCTCTGCCTCGTCTTTCAGTAGAAAATCGGCGAGCCATCTTTATCGAGCACATGCATCAACAATTTGCAAAGAGCAGATTAGGCGACCTCTCTCTGCAGAGCCAGACAGAAGCTCTCTTTAACATGGCTTGTTTCTTGGAGGTAGTCGCGCCACTGAAACTGATTGCAGAATTCCAGGGTGTGGCTGTCTCGACTGTCGAAATGCGAGTCAAAATTGGCCGCTCAAATGGTGCAATCCCTAAAGCGTCAGATGTACGTGCTAGAAAAGACCTCTTAAAGAAGGGTCAGTAATGCCAAAGCAAGTCAACAGAATCCCTGGAATCAAGCAGCTTCCATCAGGCATGTTGCAAGCGCGTCTTTTCCACGATGGCGGTGAGGAATCCCGCAATTTCGAACGTCAAGAAGATGCTGAACGATGGAAGCGTAACCTAAAGAGCGAGCTTGATCGTTGCGCAGATGGCGTTGAACGCAAAAAGCGCAAATGGGTCGCTACTTTTATCGATGAGTCGGGTGTTTACACAAAGACCTTCGACGATGTCAATAGCGCAAACAAGTGGCTAATCCACGCTGAAGCTGCGTCCGAGGATGGGCGTCCGATAGACCCTGAATCTACGCGAGTAACCTTCGAAACATTTGTAGTTGATTGGAAAAAAGGCAAGCTCGACATCTCAGGCAAAACTCTCGGTACATACAACTCACAGCTGAAGCTCTATCTGCTTCCGTCATTCGGCGAGCGCAAGCTGACTTCAATCACCACTGCGGACATTAAGAAGTGGGTTGCATCTCTGGCCGACTCTGGAGTTGGTGCTACCACTATTCGACAGTCCTACCGTTTGCTGCACCAGATTTTGCAGGCAGCACTCGAAGATGAACTGCTAGGTCGAAACCCTGCGATTGGCATCAAACTTCCTAAGATCACAACTAAGCCAAAGCAGGGTCTTACAGCCCAAGAGCTCAACGACCTTGCAGATGCTTGTGGCAAATATCGAACCTTGGTTCTTTTCCTGGGTCAGACTGGCCTTCGAGTAAACGAGGCTTTAGCGTTGCGAGTCGAGGACTTCAACTTTTCTGCCAAGAAAGTGCATGTGCGTCACTCTTGGACAACCGACGAGTTCGGAAAAAAATATCGCGACAAAGACGGCAATCTCATCCCTGGACCGACAAAGACAGGGGAATCTCGGCTCGTGCCGCTATCGTCCAAAATGATTGAACTGGTAAAGCCTTTACTAGAAGGCAAAGGCGATCTTGACTGGGTGTTTGTTGGCGCAAACGGTCATGCCCTCGATTACGGATATTTCCGCCGAACCTATTTCGAGCCAGCCACTAAGAAACTCGGTCTTGTAAACGTGACCATTCACAGCCTTCGACACACGGCCGCGTCCCAGTTGGTGGCAATCGGAACTCCGATCCTAGATGTGTCTAACGTGCTGGGTCACGCATCATCAAAGATGACTTTGGATGTCTATGGGCACTCATATCCAGACCAGTCAGCAGCCTGGATGGAGAAACTTGGCGAACGCTTACATAAGGCTCACTAGATGCGGAAAGCTGCCTACTAAATTGCACTCTCCGATCTAATAGACGACACTTGGGTTAGGTGAAAAACCTCAAGTTGTGTCGGGGAATATGGAATTCGAAATCTACTGCGATGAGAGTCGCCCTGAACTTTTTTTCGGACCGCAGACTTCAAGTTTCAGATTTGTCTTGATTGGCTCACTTTGGCTGCCCAGAGAGGCGCGACTTCAGATTCGCCACCAAATCAAAGAGGTTCGAACGAGACACTCTGCTTGGGGAGAGCTCAAATGGACCAAGGTCTCACCGTCTAGTGTCGAGCTTTACAAAGATCTTGTTGATGTATTTTTCGCCAACGAATCACTCACTTTCAGAGCTATCGCTATCGACAGTCACAAAATTAACTTGAAACTTCACAATAACGATCCTGAACTGGGCTACTACAAGTTTTACTACCAACTCTTAATCCACAAGTTGTTGGCGAATAGACGGTACTCCATCTATTTGGACCATCGCAAGAATCGGCTAAGAACTCGACACAAGAGCCTTCAAACTATTCTCGGCCGAGCAAAGCCAAAGGTAGACATAAAAATTGTGCAGGCCATCCCCTCAAAAGAATCAGACTTACTTCAACTCTGTGATGTGCTGCTAGGCGCTGCGCAATCCAGACTTAACGCGAGCAATCAGGGTTCCATAGCCAAGGCATCGGTAGTCGCGCACATTGAGCAGAACTTAAGCCGCGAGCTAAAACCGACAGGTCCAGGCGAGGAGAAGTTCAACATATTTCAAATTTGGCTGGGGCTCTAGCAATGCAGATCGAATCACCTCTAGTGAGAGGGCTTTCAGTGGATGATTATCAAAAGCTCTTTATAGAGACTTACTGTCGCAAAAGGGTTTATTTGACCGTTCTAGATCACGAACCTGTTCAAGTAGATTTTAGGTCCTCTATTTTTGGACATGCTTTCTATGACAGCTCTGATAAACAGGGGGCTGATGATGTTTTCTCACCAAATCGAGCAGAAAGAATGTTGCTTATTGAAGCCCTGCTAAACGATCCTCATTCCGAACGATATTTCGGGTGGGATAAAAAACAGAAGCGAGACGCGCCAAATAGGTGCGTCTTGGTGCATAACAGTTTCGACTATGTTGTGGTTCTTGATTTCTTTAAGTCCAAGAGCAGCGTGAACGGCTTGCGAGCGAGATTCGTCACATGCTACGTAGCAAATAGTTTTCAAACGATGCCTAAAATTCGCAGCCACCCGACATGGGATTTCAAAAAACTGCAGGCTTACTTTGGAGTGTGAAAAGGCGCTGATTCGCATACGCGGGCTCAGCGCCAAAGCCTTGATGGATTCATTGCCACTAGGTAATGAATTCACACTAAGTATAAGTGCCTGGCGCCGATATTAGTCAAGCCATCGAATTTTTTTCGCTGAACGGAATCTAAACGGAATCCTGAGCAAAGAAAAAGACGCGGCTCCGAAGAACCGCGTCATTTCAGTGCGCTTGGAGGGACTCGAACCCCCAACCTTCTGATCCGTAGTCAGATGCTCTATCCGTTGAGCTACAAACGCTTGGGTAACTAGAGGATTCTAGTAGGTTTCATGGACTTTGGACAAGGTGCTAATTTGCCAAGGGCTTGAACTAGGCGGGGTTGTCCAGGTCAATGACCTCGTTCATAAAGGGTGCTCTGGCCTTCCAGTGCAGCTGATCGGCAATCTGGAATCGCAAGCGATCGCTGGCTGCTGGCTCACCATGGGTGACGTAGGTCATCTTTGGAGTCTTGGTGGCTGAGCGCATCCAGTTGATAACCTCTGTGCCATCGGCATGAGCCGACATGCTCTGCAGGTGAATTACCTCGGCCTCAATCGGCACATCCTTGCCAAAGATGCGCAAGGTTCTTAGCCCCTCAACCAACTGGCTGCCGCGGGTGCCACCGGCCTGATAGCCGGTGATCACGATGGCATTCTTTGGGTCTGGACCAAATGTCTTGATGTGGTGCAGCACCCGACCTCCAGTGATCATGCCGCTGGCGGAGATGATGATCTTGGCCTGCTTGTTATCGTTCAGCGCCTTGGAGTCCTCAACTGTCTGAACCATGCTGGCTAGCGAATAAATCGACTCAAATTCTTCGATGCCCACCTTGTGTTCTTCTTTGTGGCGGTGATACATCTGAGTTGCATTCAGGGCCATCGGGCTGTTGACATAAATCGGCACCCGCGGGATGCGACCCTGGTCAATCAGTCTCCAGAGGTGCAGCATCAGGGCCTGAGTCCTACCAACCGCAAAGGCTGGGATCACAACAGTGCCACCGCGTTGCAAAACTGGCTTGAGGGCTTCGGCAAGCTCGTCCTCTGGATTCACTTGTGGGTGAGTGCGATCTCCATAGGTGGACTCGACGACCAGAATGTCTGAACCTGGAAAACCCTCCGGTGGATTCATCACCGCATCACTGGCTCTACCCAGGTCTCCTGAGAAGTGAATCGAGGTCTGGTTCACCTTCAAATGCAGTTGAGCAGCACCGAGGATGTGACCGGCGTGCTGGAACTCTGCCGAGACATTTGGCGCTAACTCGACCGGTTTGCCAAACGGGATGGTTTTGATTTTGTCCAGCGCTCGCTCTACATCTGAGATGTCATACAGTGGCTTGGCTGGAGCATGCTTGGTGTAGCCCTTGCGGTTGGCTCGCTCGGCATCCTCTTCCAATAGGTGTGCGCTGTCTGGCCAAAGAATTGATAACAGTTCTGCGGTTCCTGGGGTGGTCAGGATCCGGCCCTTGAAGCCTTGTCGAATCATGGCCGGCACATAACCTGAGTGATCTAGGTGCGCGTGAGTTAGCAGAATAAAGTCGATGGTGTCAGCTGGAACCGGGAAGTCTTCTCGGTTTCGCTCGCGCAGGTTTTTGTAGCCCTGAAACAATCCGCAATCCACCAAATATCGCTGCCGGTCTACTTCTATGAGGTATCGGCTGCCGGTAACGGTCTCAGTTCCCCCGAGAAAACTGAGAGAGTTTATAAATCTCTTCATGTCCTAAGCCTAGGTCTATGGGGCCCCGACGACTATGACTTTTCAGTAGCGCTAGAAATCGCCACGCAAGCCGCAACGAATCCGCGCTGGTTAATGTGCGGCAGTCTGACGAGCGTTTCTACTGGTTTGAGTTCAGAGTGAAGTTAAAAACTCCGGCATCAAACTCGTTATATTCAGCGTAGTCAAGCAACTCATAAAGCCTTGACCTTGTCTGCATGCTTGAAATTTCGGCCGTTAGATTTCCGTCTCGTTTTAGGGAATCCAAAGCACGTTCCGCCGCGCCCATGGCTGCGCGCAAGAGGGAGACTGGGTAAATAACGATATCTATCCCTACATCCTCAAGCTGCTTTTTCGTGAAGAGGTCGCCTTTGCCAAACTCAGTCATGTTGGCAAGAACTGGAACTGACACCGCCTTACGGACCGCCTCAAATTCAGCCAACCCAAGCAGCGCCTCCGGAAAAATGGCATCTGCTCCAGCATCTACCAGCGCTTTGATTCGATCGATCGTAGTCGGCAAGTCATCAATTGCCCTGGCATCCGTTCTAGCCATCACAATCAAGTTTTGGTCTCGTCTCGCCTTCACAGCGGAGGCGATACGTTTTACCGCAGTGTCTCTGTCAACGATGGCCTTCCCGTCAAGATGACCGCAACGCTTTGGGTTCACCTGGTCCTCTATGTGAATGGCGCTGACTCCGGCGGCTTCGAACTCCTGGACCGTCCTAGCCAAGTTCAACATTTCACCAAAGCCGGTGTCGGCATCTGCCAACACCGGAAGATCAGTCATCCTGGCTATTGCACCTGCTCTCGATGTCGCCTCTGAAAGAGTCGTTAGTCCAATGTCCGGGAGACCAAGATCAGCGGCTATAACGGCTCCGGAAACATAAACGCCATCGAAAACCTTATCCTGAATCAGTTTGGCCGAGACCGCATTGAATGCACCAGGAAACTGCTTTATCCCAGGGGATGCCAACATGGAGCGCAAATTACTGCGCTTTTGCTCAGCTGTTATTTGTGAGTAGAGCATCAGAATATTCCAATCGGGTCGCGAACCGATTCTAAGAGACCCGCCTTTGCCACAACGTTCAACTCCCTCACTTCAGCTGCGGTAAGAGATGCGGCGCGAGATGCAAGATTGATGAAACGCTCCGCCTCCTCTTGCTCAACAATCCCCTTGGAGAGAGTCAGAAACTTGTCAATGTAGTCATTCGGTCCGAATGGGCGAGCGCCTCTAGGGTGAGCATCAGCGACCGCAATTTCGTCAACAAACTTCGTTCCATCAGTGAGAGTTATTTCAACCCGGCCCCCAAAGGCAAGTTCATCAGGGTCTTCAGAGTGATAGAGCTTGGTCCAGTGGGGATCCTCCTCAGTTACAACTTTTTGCCAAAGTTCAACAGTGTCAGGGCGATTGGCTCGAGTTGGAAGATAACTGCGCTCATGGTGCCAAGTGCCGTCCTGGAGTGCAACGGTGAAGATGTAAGGAATGGAGTGATCCAAGGTTTCTCTCGAAGCGCTTGGGTCGTACTTTTGCGGGTCATTCGCTCCGGTGCCAATGACATTATGGGTGTGGTGGGAAGTGAAGATCACCACCTTGGCTATGTTGTTTGCGGCCTGCAATTCAGGGTGAGCATTGTGCATTCTGCGTGCCAGATCGATCAGTGCCTGTGCTTGATACTCTGCCGAGTGCTCCTTGGTATAGCTCTCAAGGATTGCCCGCTTTGGCTCGCCTGGGGCGGGAAGTAAAACCTCGTATTTTGCGCTTGGTCCCCCAAGTAGCCAGGCTATGACTCCATCCTCGCCTTCATAAATTGGCGTCGGGCTAGTCTGACCTCGCATTGCGCGGTCTATTGCCTCAACTGCCACCTTGCCTGCGAATGCCGGCGCATGTGCCTTCCAGGTTGAAATTTCACCTTTGCGTGATTGCCTAGTGGCAGTTGTGGTGTGGAGCGCCTGTCCTATTGCGTGGTAGACCGTGTCCGGATCTAACCCAAGAAGCGCCCCAAGGCCTCCAGCCGCTGAAGGCCCAAGATGCGCCACATGGTCAATCTTGTGCTTGTGAAGTGAGATTCTGCGAACCAAGTTGATTTGCAGCTCATAGCCGGCGGCAATGCCGCGAACCAAATCCGCACCACTCATACCTGCATGCTGGGCTACCGCTATCATCGCCGGGATGTTGTCACCTGGGTGGGAGTAGTCAGCGGCCAAAAAAGTGTCGTGAAAGTCCAACTCGCGAACTGCAACACCGTTTGCCCACGCTGCCCATTCAGGAGATACCCTGAAAGACGAGGGCATGCCAAACACAGTTGAGCCGTGCTTTCCAGCCGCTGGATGGTGGGCCTTGGCTTGACTGCGGGCAGAAATAATAGGCTCACGCATCAGTGACGCAATTGCAACGGCAGCGTTGTCTATGATGCGATTGGACACCATCTGCGCCACCTCTGGCAAAACCTCAACTGGATCTAGCGCTACCAGGGCAAGCTTGTATGCCAACTGGTCCTGCTTTGCCAATGGCTCAGAGCTCTTATAGGTCCTAACCTCATGCTTAATCATCTGATTCTTTCTTCCTTCCTAGAGATCTCTCACTAACTGCGTAACTCATGGCCTGCAAGCAGGCTAAAAGCCAAAAAATTGTGCCAGCCCCGGTGGCTGCCAATACGCCTGCGATGGATGGGATGACCACTTGGCCAAGGCGGTTCGAGGTTAAGCGAATAGCAATCGCCAAACCCCTCACCTCCTGCGGGGTAATTCTGGTGACCCATGCCATAGTTACCGGTTGGCCAATGCCGGTAGAGAACCCGGTGATAAACATAAGCACTGCCAACAACCAGAAGTCTGTACTGATAGCGATCAGCACCGCGGCTACAACTGTTATACCCGATCCCAGATTTAGGGTCCAACGCATACCAAGTCGCTTGGACATGGGGCCGAGAATTATCCGAACCAACATTGCCGAAACTGCTCTAATCGCGAGCAGGGCTCCGACCTGGGATGCGCTGAACCCCAGCTCCCGGCCCAGTAGCGGAAGGAAAACAAGCATTACGTCTATCACCGCTGTAATGGAACCGGAAACCAAAATTGCCGACTTGAAACCTGGAATTGCAAACACTTTGAGCGGTGAACCTTTAGGTGTCGACTGATCAAACTTCTTCCTATCGGCTTTTCTCTCAACGTTAGGCAGCACGACTAAAGCCGCAATTAGAAACATTCCGGTGGCCAACAAAAATGCCGCATCAACGTCGACATCAAGCCCACCCCGGTCTGCCAACACTCCGCCCAGTAATGGACCAAGCGCGTGCCCCACCGAGGCGTAAAAAGTCAGCAGCCCAAAGTTGCGCTCGTAGTGGCGATCTTCAGAACGATTGCCCACCAAGGTCTGGCCACCGGACATAACCAGCAGGTGACCGATTCCCAGGATTGGCATGGATAGCATCAGCAGCCAAACTTGCTCGACGAAGATCAATGAGATTGTCGCCGACAGTGAAATCAATGTGCCGAGAAACAATGCTCTGCCGGCATTGCCGCGGTCAATCCAGCGACCAACCTGAATGGCAAAGATCAAAGGCGCAAGGGCGAAAGTTGCCCCGACAACACCAACTAACCAGGGGTCAGCCCCAAGGTCGACGGATTTGTAGGTGACCATCGGCCTGACCGCATAAACAGCCCCCTGCAAAAAGCCAGAGTTAAGTAATACAGGCAGCAACCAACGGTTGCTGCCTGTATTTGCTTTACTCAATTTTTGAAACTACCCCACTAGAGCTTTCCGCTTAGCGATGATTCTCGGAATAACGACCGTTCCAACGATAACTAAAGCCAGGGCCATGTAAGCAACTATCGCAAATGGCGTGCTGACCAAAGCCGAATAGTCTCCGTATGAGATTTGCAAAGTCCTGCGGAACTGCATTTCAGCGAGTGGCCCAAGGATTGAGCCCAAAATCAATGGGGTAATTGGATATCCATACCGCCTAAAGAGTAGGCCGACAATTCCAATGATCAACGCCATCCACAAGTCGAAGACAAAGTTGTTCAGCGCATAAGCGCCAACAACGGCAAACAGAATGATTCCGGCGTACAAGTAAGGGCCAGGTATCTTCAACAGCTTTGCCCACATTCCAACCAAAGGAAGGTTAATTACCAACAGCAGGAAGTTACCGATGAACAATGACGCGATTAGCGTCCAGACCAGCACGGGCTGTTCCGTGAAAAGCATCGGGCCCGGGTTGATGTTGAACATCTGGAACGATGCCAAAATCACTGCAGCCGTGCCTGAAGTTGGCAGACCTAGAGCCAAGAGCGGCACCAGAGCGCCACCAGCGTTGGCATTGTTTGCAGCCTCTGGGCCCGCAACACCCTCGATAGCACCATTGCCGAATTCACTCTTGTTCTTGGAAAGCTTGCGCTCCAAGGTATAGCTCAGGAAGGTTGGTAGCTCTGATCCACCAGCTGGCAAAACACCAGTTGGGAATCCAATGGCAGTGCCGCGCAGCCACGGCTTCCATGAGCGCTTCCAATCTTCCTTGGTCAGGAACGCAAAGCCGGTGAAGTCATTCATCTGCCCAGCACTAAAACGTCCGCGGAAAGCAACGTATAGAACTTCACCAACGGCGAACAGCGAGACGATTACCACAATTGTCTCGATGCCATCAATCGCGTAAACGTTGTTGAAGGTCAAACGCGATACACCAGACTGGCTATCCATGCCTACAAGGGCGATGACCAAACCAACAGAAAGCGAAATCAAGCCACGAAGGGGAGACTTGCCCATCACAGCTCCAACGGTTCCAAACGCCACAACAATTAGCGCTAAGTAGTCCGGTGGAGTAAGCAGCAAGCCAAGTCGAGCAAGCATTGGTGCTCCAAGGGCAAGCATCCCAGTGGCAATTGCACCAGCCACGAATGATCCGATAGCAGCGGTTGCCAAAGCTGCACCCGCTCGCCCTCGCCGTGCCATCTTGTTGCCTTCGATAGCGGTCATTACCGAGCCCGATTCACCAGGGGTGTTCAGCAAGATAGAGGTAGTCGATCCGCCATACATAGCGCCGTAGTAAATTGCCGCGAACATGATTAGGGCTGCCGTGGGTTCAACCATCAGGGTCACCGGTAGCAACAGCGAGATAGCCAGTGCCGGACCGATGCCCGGAAGCACGCCTACCAAAGTTCCGAGAACGGTTCCCAGTAGGCCAAAAAGCAAATTAGTCAGGGTAAGCGAGGCACTAAACCCAGCTAGGAAGTTTCCCCAATCCATTACCAGGACTCCCCTTCTTCTTCATCGACAATGACCTCTTCGCCATTGTCATCAATGATGACCTGGGACGGTGTGTCTAGAAATTCAAAACCGACTGGTAGCTGCAGTTGCAGACCCTCGGTGAAAGCAAAAAATGTTGAGACGGTGATGAGAACCGCGATGATCAAGGTTCTAAGAATGCGACGTTCTCCCAAAGCGAAGGCAATTAGGAAGAAGAGCGGAACAGTGGCAATTATGAAGCCCAAGGTTTCCAGCGCGAAAATGTGAAATAGGAAAGCGCCGATGACCGTAAGCAGGCTCTTCCAGTTTGACTTCTCGAGAAACTCACCACCTTCGATCTCCTCTGGCTCGCCGCGGTGTCCGCGCAATACAGCAATCAACTGCAGCGTTGAAAGCATCAGCAATAGGGATCCAATTGCAATTGCGAATGCCTTAGGCCCAACAATTACGTTTAGACCCACCTCCTTCAAGGTGACGGCATCCCATAAAACGATTAAGGCGATAGCCAAGAGGAAGCTGGTGAAAACCAGCTCCCCCTTGGATACCTTGTTATTTACTGAACTCATAGTCCTAGCTGCTTGAACAGGTCAACGACCTTCTTTTCCTCAATTTTGAGGAACTTGTTCCAAGTGTCTCCGACGATGTAGTTGTCACCCCAGTTGCGCTCAACCAGGAGGTTCTGCCAGGTCTTGCCGGCACGCATCACATCCATGGTGCGAATTACTAGGTTGACGTTTGCCTTTGAGGTTCCTGGAGGAAGCATGATGCCGCGCCAGTTCTGGCTGACAACATTAACACCGGCGTCACGAAGGGTTGGAGAAGGAATCTTCGCCTGCTTTACAGGAGCGGTGATTCCTAGCACTCGCAAGTCTCCCGAGACTACGAACTTCTCAAACTCACCCCAGCCAGAGATGCCGACCTTGGTTGCGCCGCTCAGAAGCGAAGTAACAACTTCTCCACCACCAGAGTGAGCAACGTAATTCAGCTTCTTAACGTCGACACCGATTGCCTTGTAGATCTGCACAGCGGTGATGTTGTCAAGGGTTCCAACCGAACCGCCAGCTACAGCGATGGTTGGGTCAGCCTTAATGGCTGCGACTAGGTCCTTCATGGTCTTGTACGGTGAGGATGCTGGCACAACTACTGCCTCGTACTCAGCCATTAGACGAGCAACACCCAATGCGTCAGAAACGCGAGCCGCGTTCTTGTTGTTTTGAACACCCAACACCATTGCAAAGCCAGTTACAAGTGCCTTACCAGCGGTGCCGCGATCCTTGAGCAAGAAATCGTTCAGAGCCAAAGCACCGGAACCGCCAATTACGGACTCATTTGTGATGTTGCCGGAGACTAGGCCTTCGGCCTTTAGGGCTGCGGCAACGTCATTTGCAAAGCCAGCGTAGCCCGAGGTAGGGCCTGCGCCGAGCTTGAAGTTAAGTGACTTCAGAACTGGGTACTCGGAATAAGCCCAGATCTGCTTGCCCTTGAATGATCCTGCAGTTTCCTTCTTGCATACCAAGTTGCTGCCGTCGGCACCTTTGCCCTTGGCCACTGCCTTGAGGGTCGAGCACTCCTTGCCGTACTTGGCTCCTGCCGCTGGGACTGGAGCTGCGCTGGCTGGCGCTACGGCCAGGGTTGAAGCAATCAACGCGAGCGTCGTTGCTGCGATTGTAATTTTCTTCACTAAGTGGTCCTCCAATTAAAGTTAGTTCCGAAATCACCCGCGGTGGGTAATTTCCTACGGAGAACAGTCGGGGAGGGCAGCCTTTGCCAACCCCATTGTCGACCGAAGGCTGAGTCTCTTCCGCCACCTAGGTGACCACTGACCCCGGGTGATTAGCCGTGATGACGAGATCAGTGCTTAGGAATACTCCCTCAGC
>JACCEA010204451.1_pt1 | contig 24380 bp, 19 predicted proteins | sample 7449851 | NCBI WGS metagenome assembly JACCEA01 (sample SAMN15323453, study PRJNA562643) | freshwater metagenome | isolation source: river surface water | place: USA:Blue River Watershed | collected 2017-08-18 | reverse complement strand
GGTGTCGAACATCGGCGGCGCCCTCACGCCGATCGGCGACCCCCCGCTCTTCCTCGGCTACCTGCGCGGGGTGCCGTTCTTCTGGCTCGTCGAGCACGTGATGGCGCAGTGGCTGTTCACCCTCGGGCTGGTGCTGGCGGCGTTCTACGCCTTCGACCGATGGAGTTTTCACCGCATGCCGCGGAAGCTGCAGCACGAGCTGGCGGCGGAACCCGAGACCTGGCGGTGCGACGGCGCCACCAACATCCTGTTTCTCGGCGCGATCATCGGCGCGGTGTTTCTGCCGGACCGCTATTTTCTGCGCGAGGCGGTGATGCTCGGGGCGGCCGCGGCGAGCTACCGGCTGACGCCCCGGGCCGTGCACGAGGCCAATGCGTTCACCTTCGGTCCGATCAAGGAAGTGGCGTTTCTCTTCGTCGGGATTTTCGCGACCATGATGCCCGCGCTCGGCTACCTGGAACGGCACGGCGGGGAGCTGGGGTTCACGGCGCCGCTGCACTACTATTTCTCGTCCGGCCTGCTCTCGGCGGTGCTCGACAACGCCCCCACCTACGTGAACTTCCTCCAGCTCGCGCAGACCACCGCCGCCGCGGCCAATCCGGCGGCCTTCGCCGGGGTGGACGGGGCGTCGGCCGTGCGCGCGCTGCTGGCCGAAAAGCCGCTCTACGTCGTGGCGGTCAGCCTCGGGTCGGTGTTCTTCGGCGCGATGACCTACATCGGCAACGGCCCCAACTTCATGGTGAAGTCGATCGCGCACGAAGCCGGGGTGCATTGCCCGAGCTTTTTCGGCTACGTCCTGCGCTTCAGTTTGCCCGTGCTGCTGCCGATTCTGGCGCTCGGAGGCTGGCTCTTCCTCTGAGCCGGCACCGTCCCGCGGGTTTGCCGCTTGCGGGATCCCGGGGCCGCCCGTTCGCTCGGCGCGATGGCAGTCGCTCCCGACCCCGCGCCCCGCGACGCCGGCCCGCCCGCCGGCGCGGTCGGCGCGCAGTCGCAGTGGGCGCTGATCGTGGCGGCGTTTGTGCGCCACCGTCTGGCGGTGGCTTCGCTCTTTCTGCTCGCGGTGCTCTACACGATCGCGGCGGGCGCGGAGTTCTTCGCGCCGCACGCGCCGGGCTGGCGGGACCTGACCCACGCCTATTGCCCCCCCCAGCTGCCCCGGTGGTCGTGGCGCGACGGTCTGCACACGCCGGCGCTGCGCCTGCAGGTCGACCCGGTCACCTTCCGGCGCCACTACGAGGTGGATCCGGACCGCGTGATACCCTTGGGATTTTTCGTGAAGGGCGCGCCGTATCGGCTCTGGGGCCTGGTGCCGCTGGAGCGCCGGTTCTTCGGCGCCAAGCCGCCGCCGTCACCCGACGGGTCGGCCGGCGCGCCGTCGTTCTATTTTCTCGGCGCCGACAAATACGGCCGCGACATCTTCAGCCGCAGCGTGCACGGCGCGCGGGTGAGTCTTTCGATCGGTTTGGTCGCGATCGCGGTGACCTTTGTCCTCGGGGTGACGATCGGGGGCGTGTCGGGCTATCTCGGAGGCGCGACGGACACGGTGATCCAGCGGGTGATCGAGGTGGCGGGGGCGTTGCCCCAGATCCCGCTTTGGCTGGCCTTCGGCGCGGTGGTGCCGGCCGACTGGTCGCCGCTCGCGACGTATGGCGCGATCACGCTCGTGCTGAGCCTGCTCGGCTGGACCGGGCTGGCGCGGGTCGTGCGCGGCAAGATCCTCGCGCTGCGCGAGGAGGACTATGCGACCGCCGCGCGGCTGCTCGGGGCGAGCCACGCCCGCATCCTGTTCCGGCACCTGCTGCCCGGCTTCACGAGCCATATCATCGTCGTGCTGACGATGAGCGTGCCGGCGATGATCCTCGGCGAGACGTCGCTCTCGTTTCTCGGGCTGGGCCTGCGGGCACCGGTCGTGAGCTGGGGGGTGCTGCTGCAGGATTGTCTCAACATCGAGCTCACCGCCCAACACCCTTGGCTGCTCATGCCCGTGGTTTTGGTTGTGCTCACGGTGCTCTGCTTCAATTTCCTCGGCGACGGTCTGCGCGATGCGGCCGACCCCTACGCCGGCCGATGAACTTCCCCGCCGAGGCACCCCTCCTCGAAGTGAAAAACCTCCGCGTGTCCTTCGCGACCGCGGACGGGCCGGTGGGCGCCGTGCAAGGCGTCTCGTTCGCGATCGGGCGCGGCCGCACCCTCGCGCTGGTCGGAGAGTCGGGCAGCGGAAAGTCGGTGACCGCCCACGCGCTCCTGAAACTGATCCAGCCGCCCGGGCGCATCGTCGCGGGCACGATGATCCTGCGTTCGCGGCGCGTCGGCGAAGTCGACCTCGCGCACCTCGATGAAAAGTCCGGGCTGCTCTTCGCGATCCGGGGCGGAGTGGTAAGCCTGGTGTTCCAGGAGCCGATGACGGCGCTGTCGCCCGTGCACACGGTGGGCGGCCAGATCGACGAGGCGATTTTGCTGCACCGCGACGTCAGCGCCGCGGCGGCGAAGCGGCAGACGCTCGAGATGATGCACCGCGTGGGCATCGCCGATGCGGCCCGCCGGCACGGGCAATATCCGCACGAGCTGTCGGGCGGGCTGCGGCAGCGGATCCTCATCGCCATGGCGCTGGTCTGCGGGCCGGAGTTGCTGATCGCCGACGAACCCACCACGGCCCTCGACGTGACGCTGCAGGCGCAGATCCTCGGGCTCATCAAGTCGCTGCAGCGCGAGATCGGTTTCTCGGTGCTGCTGATCACGCACGATTTCGGCGTGGTGGCGCAGATGGCCGACGATGTCGCGGTGATGCAGCACGGCGCGATCGTGGAGCAGGGCGACGTGCGCCGGGTCCTGCGGGCCCCGCGGCACAGCTACACGCGCGGCCTGCTGGATGCCTTGCCGAGCCGGCGCCGGCCGGCATTGCCGCCGGCGTCCCGCGGACCCCGCCCCGAATTCGATGAACGCGCCTGAACCCGAATCGGCCCCCGGGCGGCACGCGCCTCTGCTCGAGGTGCGCGGTCTTGTGAAGGACTACGGGGGCCGGCGGGCCGGCGGCTGGGGCCGCGCCGACGCGCCGGTGCGCGCGGTCGACGACGTGAGTTTCGCGCTGCAGGCCGGCGAGGCGCTGGGACTGGTGGGCGAAAGCGGTTGCGGCAAGACCACGACGGCGCGCTGCATTTTGCGCGCGATCGAGCCGACGACGGGAGAAGTGAACTTCAGGCTGCCGGACGGCCGGACGGTGGACCTCGCGCGGCTGCCGGCGCGCGACCTGAAACCGATCCGCCGGCACGCGCAGATGGTGTTCCAGGATCCGATCTCGTCGCTCAATCCGCGCATGACGGTCCGCGACATCGTCGGCGAGCCGCTCGTGATCCACGGACTGGCGCGCGGCGCGGACCTCGACCGGCGGGTGGCCGACATGCTGGCGCGCGTGGGGCTTCGGCCGGAGCACGGGGCGAGGTATCCCAATGCCTTCAGCGGCGGGCAGCGGCAGCGCATCGGCATCGCGCGGGCGCTGATCATGCGGCCGTCGCTGCTCGTGTGCGACGAGGCGACGTCGGCGCTCGATGTCTCGGCGCAGGCGCAGGTGCTGGACCTGTTGAAAGGGCTGCAGCGCGATCTCGGGCTCACGATTCTTTTCGTCGCGCACAACCTCGATGTCGTGCGCGGCTTCTGCGACCGGGTGGCGGTGATGCGGCGCGGGCGGATCGTGGAGTTGGCGCCGACGGCGGAGATCTTCGCCGCGCCGCGGCATCCCTACACCCGGATTCTGCTTTCCGCGGTGCCGTCGCCGGACCCGGACGTGCCGCTCAATTTCAACGTCGCCGACGAATTGGCGCGGCTCGACGCCGCGGACGCGTGACGGCGGGGCATGACAGGTTTTGCGGAACTTGGCATTGCCGGCCGGCGCGCGGTCCGGCATCAGCGAGGGTCTTTTCACCATGCTCGTCCATACCGTCTACTTCTGGCTGAAACCCGAACTCACCGCGCAGCAACGCGCCGAATTCCGCAAGGGCGTCGAATCGCTCGGCGCGATCCCGGCGGTCGACAAGGTCTACGTCGGCACCCCCGCCGCGACGGTCAAACGTCCGATCATCGACGACTCCTACTCGGTGGCGCTGACCGTGGTCGTCAAAGACATCGCGGCGCACGATGCCTACCAGGTCGATCCGATCCACCTGAAGTTCGTGGAGACGTTCAAGACCTTCTGGAACAAGGTGCAGATCTACGACGCGGCCTGAGCCGCGGTCACCGCCGCGCGAACGAGGCGGCGAACACCTTCGGGCGGGCCGCTTCCGGTCCGCCCTTATTTTTTGACCGCAAAGGGCGCGAAGAACGCGGCCTGCGTCGGCGGGAAACGCCCGAAGAGGCGCACGCCGGTGTCCTCCTGCTCCTCGCTCTGCACGTGGCCGGTGGCGTGGAGCCGGGCAATCACGTCGTAACGGTCGTGCGGGACGAACAGCTCCACGGCCGCGTGGGCTTCGGCGATGAGCTCGAGGCAGCGCGCCTCGAGTTCGTCGAGACCGGTGCGGGTGAGCGCGCTCACGTAAAGGGCGTCGCCGGCGAGATGCCGGGCCCGCTGCAGCATCTCCGGCGTGGCGGCGTCGACCTTGTTGAAGACGGTGACGATGGTGGTGTTGGTCGCGCCGAGTTCGGCGAGCACGGCGAGCGTGGTGGCGTGGTGCTGCTCGACGTTGGGGTTGGTGACGTCGAGCACGTGGACGAGAAAATCCGCGACGACGACCTCTTCGAGCGTGGCCTTGAAGGCCTCGACGAGACCGTGGGGCAGGCGGCGGATGAAGCCGACGGTATCGGTGACGAGGAGCTTCTGGTTGCCGCGCAGCACGAGCTGGCGCGTGGTGGGGTCGAGCGTGGCGAAGAGCTTGTCGGCGGCGAGAACCTGGGCGCCGGTGAGGGTGTTGAGGAGGGTGGATTTGCCGGCGTTCGTGTAGCCGACGATGGCGCAGGTGGGGACGGGCACGCGCTGGCGTTTGCGGCGCTGCACGTCGCGTTGTTTCACGACGGCGGCGAGTTCCGCCTTCAGGTGCGTGATGCGGTCGCGCACGATGCGCCGGTCCTGCTCGAGCTGGGTTTCGCCTTCGCCGCCCATGGCGCCCTTGCCGCGCTGACGCGAAAGATGGGTCCAGGCGCGGGTGAGGCGGGGGAGGGAATACTCCATGCGCGCGAGAGCGACCTGGAGCGTGGCCTCGCGGGTGTGGGCGCGGTCGGAGAAGATCTCGAGGATCACTTCCTGGCGATCGATGACGGCGAGGCCGGTGAGTTTCTCCCAGTTGCGCTGCTGCGCGGGTGAGAGCGCTTCGTCGAAGATGACGACGTCGACTTCTTCCGCGTTGGCGAGGGCGGCGATTTCCTCGGCCTTGCCGCTGCCGAGCAGGTAGGCGGGCGTGGCCCGGCGCAGGTTGACCAGTTCCGTGCGGGCGACGGTGATGCGGAGGTTTTCGACGAGTTCCTTGAGCTCGGAGAGGAGTTCGGCGGCTTCGCCGGGGGCCATCGCCTCGGTTTGGACGCCGACGAGGAAGGCGCGTTCGAGCTTGGCGGGTTTGTCGGTGAGGAAGTCGGCCATCAGGTTTGGAACGGCCGAGGCAAGCGGGTGGGGCGGCAGAGTCAAACGGCGTCGGGGCCGACGTGGCGAACCGGAAGGCGGAGCCGACCGCGTCGGCCGGCGCGGCGCTTCAGGCCGGGAGACGAACGGTGAAGCGCGCGCCGCCGCCGGGGGCGTCGTCGACGGCGATGGTGCCGCCGTGGGCTTCGACGATGGCTTTGACCATGCTCAGGCCGAGACCGAGGCCGCGCTGCGAACGGCTGGCGTCGCCGCGGTAGAGGCGGCGGAAGATGGCGTCGCGCTCGGCGGGCGGCACGCCGGGACCGTTGTCGGCGACGGTGAGGATCGCGGCCGGCCCCTCCCGCCGCAGGGCAAGCGACAGGCGGCCGCCGGCGGGGGTGTATTTGAGGGCGTTGTCGACGAGGTTGACGACGGCCTGGCCGAGACGAATCGGATCGGCGGAGCACTCGACGGCGACGGGCTGGTCGAGGGTGACCGTGATGTTCTTTTCCTCGGCGACTTCGCGGTAGAGGTCGGCGGCGCGGTCGGTCAGGGTGCGGAGGTCGAGGCGGTCGCGGTCGAGTTTGAGGGCGCCGGCTTCCGCGGCGGAGATGTCGAGCAGGGCTTCGAGCAGGTGGAGCACGCGGTCGGATTCGTCGACGCAGTCGGCGAGGGCGGTGCGAGTTTCGGCCGGGTCGGCACCTTCGCCGAGGGCGAGTTCGGCGGTGCCGCGCAGGCGCGTGAGCGGCGTGCGCAGGTCGTGGGCGAGGTTGTCGAGGGTCTCGCGCAGGACGCGGACGTGGGCGGCGTTTTTGTCGAGCAGGGTGTTGAGCTGGGCGACGAGCACCTCGAGCTCGCCCCGGCCGCCGCCGGACGGGACGCGGGCGGCGAGGTCGCCGGTCTCGAGGATGCGGCGGGCCGTCTGCGAAACGAGGCGCAGCGGGCGCGTGGAGCGCCAGGCGAGGACGATGCCGGCGCCGAAGGCGAAGACCAACGCGATGCCGCCGGTGAGCGCGAAAGCGCGCTTGAGCGGGGCGAGCAGCACGGCGCGGCTGTCGAGGAGGCGGCCGACTTGGAGCTGCCAGCCGCTGTCCCAGCGGTAGGAGGCGATGGAGTAGTCGCGCAGGGCGTTCTGCGGGATGCGCTCGGTGCGCACCTCCTGTTTCAGTTCGTAGGGCCCGAAGGGCACGGACTGGATCTCGGTCTCGATCCAATCGTCGGGCAGCTTCTGGAAAATCGGCGTGCCGTCGGGGGCGATCAGGCGGATGAACGCCGCGGTCAGCTCCGGGGAGTTGTCGGATTTCACGCGGGCGACGAACACCGCGGGGGTCGAGCGGGCGAAGGAGGCGGCGAGGGCGCGGACCTGGCGTTCGAGCGCGGCGAGTTCGCGCTTCTCGAGGGCGTCCGCCAGAATCCAATACAGGACGCCGAAGAGCAGTCCGGCGCCGACGGCGAAAATGAGCGCGTATTGGAGCGCGAGACGGAGCGCGAGGGATTGGCGCAGCCGCTCAAGCATGGCCGTGGGGACGGAAGGTGTAGCCGACGCCGCGGGTGGTCTCGATGCGCTTGTGGTCGGGATCGATCTTGGCGCGCAGGCGGGACATGACGACGTCGACGACGTTGGTCTGGGGGTCGAAGCTGTAGTCCCAGACGTGCTCGAGAATCATGGTCTTGCTGACCGGCCGCCCGACGTGGCGGAGGAGAAAGGCGAGCAAGGAAAACTCGCGCGGTTGCAGGTCGACCGGCGCGCCGGCACAGGTGACCTGGCGGGTGACAAGGTCGAGGGTGACGTCGCCGGCGACGAGGCGGGTGGTCTCGGGCGACGAGGTGGCGCGGCGGATGAGGGCCTGCACGCGCGCGAGCAGCTCGGAAAACGCGAACGGTTTCGTGAGGTAGTCGTCGGCGCCGGCCTGGAGGCCCTTCACGCGGTCGTCGACGGAGCTTTTGGCGCTGAGAAACAGGATCGGCACGGGCCGACGGGCGGCGCGGAGACGTTTGACGAGGCTGATGCCGTCGAGGCCCGGCAGCATCACGTCGACGATGGCGGCGTCGAAATCGGTGGTCTGGCCGAGCACGAGGCCGGTGTCGCCGTCGGGGGCGTGATCGACGGCATAGCCGGCCTGCTTGAGGCCGCGGACGACGAACGAGGCAATCTTGGCATCATCTTCGACGACGAGGACGCGCATGGTGGTGCCGGAAAGTGAGGCGGAAGCGGTGCGCCGGTCGAGGGCGGAGTGCGCGGCGAACGGGCCGAGGGGCGCGCGCCCCGGGCAGGCGGTTCCGGGGCGGCGGGCGGGCGGAGGTGCCGGGCCGCGCGACGGCTCAGAGCCCGCCGGTGATCTCCCGGAGCTTGGCGAAGAAGGCCTTTTTCCGTTCCGAGTTGATGCCCCAGTCGACGGGCACGCTCTGGTAGCCGTCGACGAAGCCTTCGCCCTTCATGCGGAAATCGAAGTAGCCCCAGGAGGCTCCGGCGCGGACGGCGTTCACGAAATTGTTCGCGGGTTTGTCGAAGTCGAAATGGTCGTCCTCGTTGAACAGGATCGGCATCGGGCGCCACGCGGGCTTTTGGCGCGTCTGTTCGACCATCCGCGTGATGCGGGCGGGGTCCTTCACGCCGTTGCCATGGATCAAGATGAAGTCGGAGACCTTGATGACGTTGTCGTCGGGCACGCGGCCGCCGCCGTAGCTGGTGCCGACGAGCAGCCGGCGCCCGCCGAGCGTGCGGTCGCGGACGCGGGCGATGAGCTCGTGCACGCGGGCGGGCTTGAGAATCTCGTGGTCGTATTTCTTCACGTCGCACTCGTTGTTGACCTCGACCAGCACGTGGCGGTCGCCCCGCCGCAGCAGCCAGTCGACCGTGGCATCGACGGCGCGGATCACCGCGGCCTCGTCCTTCACCCGCTCGTCCTGGCCGAAGTAGAAAATGCCGAGGATCACGACCATCCCGAGTTCGTCGGCGCGGTCGAGGATCCGCGCGGTGCGCGCCATGAACTCCGGCCGCAGCGAGCCATCGGCGGCGAGGGCGGAATTGTGCCACGGCTGCTGCTGCGAGTAGCCCTCGGGGCTGCCCCCCTGGAGGTTGAGGGTGAAGGCGAGCAGGCCATGGCGCTTCCACTCGGGCATCGCGGCGATGAACTCGCGGGTGTTGCGCTCGGGGTCCCATTGGCCGCCGTCGGGGTAGGTCCAGCGCGCGCGGGTCCCGGGATTCAGGTCGTCGAACGTGCCCTGCACCATGCGCGAGTTCATGAGCATCCCCTCGATCGAGACCCCGGACCAGGTGCGGCCGGCGTAGGTCGGCGTGCCGTTGATCAGGAATTTCTCCCCGGAGATCGTGACCGCGGTGCGGGAGGCGGGCGCGGCGAGGCCGGTGAGCGCCGAAAGGAAGGCGAGGGTAAGAAAGCGCATCCGGCAGTCGCTAGCGCGGGCGACGGAACCTGTAAACCCCGGAGGCTGGCATCCGCGCGACCACCTCGGGCGGACCCGCCAGAGCCGGGGGCGGCTTGTCAGGACGGCGGCGGACCGCCAACCTCCGCGCCGATGACCTCGAAACTGCCCGCCCTCGCAGTATCGGTCGGACTCGCCGCGGCGGTGCACGCCGCGCCGCCGACGCTGCCCACCTTCGCCAAACAGCACCTCGAGCGTTTCTACTGGAGCGAGGGGGCGGCGTTCGGCGACCTGAACCGCGACGGCAAGCCGGACGCGATCTACGGGCCGTATTGGTGGGAGGGACCGGACTTCAAGGTGCGCCACGAGCTTTACCCGCCGGCGAAGAAGACGACGGTGAAAAACGACGACGGCACCGAGCGGACCTTTCCCGGCTGGGAAGGCGCCTTCGGGAAAAAGAACGCCTATTCGACGGACAATTTTTTCGCGTTCGTGCACGATTTCGACGGCGACGGCTGGAACGACGTGCTGACCTACGGCCTGCCGCACACGCCGGCATATCTGTATCTGAATCCGCGCGGGGAGGCGCGCCATTGGACGCGGCACACCGTGCTCGACGAGGTGGACAACGAGTCGCCGACCTTCGTCGACCTGACCGGCGACGGTTTGCCGGAGATCGTGTGCGTGAACGGCGGCGAGTTCGGCTACGCGACGCCGGACCGGAGCAACCCGGGGGCGAAGTGGAAATTCACGCCGATCTCGACCGGCGGAAACTGGCAGCGCTACACGCACGGCCTCGGGGTGGGCGATATGAACGGCGACGGGCGCCTCGACGTGATTTTCAAGGACGGTTGGTTCGAGCAGCCGACGTCGCCGGCAGGAGCGCCGGCGTGGCGGCTGCACCGGGCGTTCTTCGCGCCGGCCGCGGCGCAGATGTTCGCCTACGACGTGAACGGCGACGGCCGGACGGACGTGGTGACCGCGCTGGCGGCGCACGGCTACGGTCTGGCGTGGCACGAGCAGCTCGCGGAGCGGGGACCGGGCGGCGAGCCCACCTTCAAGCCGCACGTCTTCATGAACAAAGAGCCGCGGGAGAATCGCTACGGCGTCACGTTCTCCGAGCTCCACGCGGTGGAACTCGTCGATATCGACGGCGACGGGCTGAAGGACCTCGTGACCGGCAAGTGTTTCTGGGCCCACGGGCCGACGGGCGCGCCGGAGGCGAACGCGCCGGCGTTGCTGATGTGGTTCCGGCTGAGCCGCGGGGCGGACGGCACGGTCGACTGGGTGCCGCACGTGATCGACGACGACTCGGGCGTCGGCCGGCAGATCGGGCTCGGCGACGTGAACGGCGACGGCCGGCCGGACATCATCATCGGCAACAAGAAAGGCGGCTTTGTTTTCACGAACCGGGCCCAGGCGGTGAGCGAGGCGGCCTGGCGGCAGGCCCAGCCGGCCGTCCTTTATCCCGATGCGGAGCGGACGTCGCTGTCGCCGCGCGATGTGATCGTGCACACGCCGCGGGCGGCGGATGTCGCGAAAGCCAATGCGGCCGGCGCCGTGAATCCGCCGCTGGCCGCGGGCGGCGAACGCCCGGCCGGCAAGGACGGACGCGCCTTGAACACGGATCTTGAAAGCGGCGATCTCCGCGACTGGACGGTGTCGGGGCCGGGGCTCGCGCAGGGGCTGGTGACGGGCGACGCGGTGCTGGCCCGACGGCCGCCCATGACGAGCGGGCACGTGGGCAAGCACTGGATCGGCACGTTTGAAAACGGACTCGGCGACGGCGCGACCGGCACGCTGACCAGCGCGGGGTTCCGGGCCGACCGACCGTGGGCCGCGTTTGTGCTCGCGGCGGGGGCGTTCGAAACCACGCGCGTGGAGATTGTCGACACGGCCAGCGGCGCGGTGGTCGCGAAGGTGTCCGGCCTCGACGTCCGGCGCCTGGTCCCGGCGACCAAAAACACGGAGACAATGGCGCCCGTGATCGTCGACCTGCGGGCGGTGGCCGGGCGCGAGCTGGCGGTGCGGGTGATCGACGAGCAGGCGGGCGGCGCGTGGGGGCACCTGAATTTCGACGACTTCAAACTCTACGCGACCAAGCCGGCGCTCAAAGGCGCGGCGGAAATCGCGGCGAAGTAGGCGCGGCGGGCGACGACCACCGCGGCGGGCGGCGCGGATTGAATTTCGATTCGACTTCGGCCGGAGCCGAGGCACTGCTCCGCGCGCCGCCGAATCGCGTGAACGCCCCGCCCGAACCACCCCTGACATTCTGCGACCAGTCGCGCTGGTTTGCCGAGGAAGTGCTGCCGCACGAACCGCCGCTGCGGTCCTATCTGCGGCAGTCGCTGCCCTCGCTGGCGGACGTGGACGATCTCGTGCAGGATTGCTTCGCGCGGATGCTGCGGGCGAAGACGACGGGCACGGTGCGGTCGCCGAAGCCGCTGTTGTTCGCGATCGCGCGCAACGCGGTGCGGGATTTCATCGCGCGCAAAGGCCGGGCGGAGCTGGTGCCCATAACGGAAAACGCCGAGTGCGCCGTCTTGGTGGAGGAAAGCGACGTGGTCGAAACGGTCTGCCGCAACCAGGAACTGGCGCTGTTGACCGAGGCGATCTGTTCGCTCCCCGAACGCTGCCGCGAAGTGCTCCTCCTCAGAAAGATCAAGGGCTACTCCCAGAAGGAGATCGCCGCGCTGCTCGGCATCGCCGAGCACACGGTGGAGGCGTTGGCGGCCAAGGGCACGCGCCGGTGCGCGGAGTATCTGCAGTCCCGCGGGCTGGAGGCGCGGCGCTGACCATGGACCGCCGGAAGGATGAATCGGGCGAAGGCACGGAGTCCGCGGTGGCGCGGGCGGCGGCCGACTGGGTGGCGCGCTGCGACCGCGGGCTGACCCCGACGGAGACGGCGACGCTCGCGCGCTGGCGTGCGGCGGACCCGCGGCATGAGGCGGCGTGGGAGCGAGCCGGCGCGGCGTGGCACGGGCTCGACCGGGTCGGCGACGTGGCGGCGCTGGAGGCGATGGCGGACGGCATCGTGGCGAAGGCCCGGGCGCGGCAACGGCGGCGCCGGATCGGGCGCGTTTTTTTTGCGGCGACCGGGCTGGCCGCCGCGATCGCGGTGGCGGCGGCGGGCTGGCAACGCTTCGGGCCGGCGGAAGCGCCGGCGCCGCGGCCGTTGCCGGAGAACGTCCGCGTGCTGGCAAGCACGCTGCGCACGGAGGTGTTGCCCGACGGGTCGATCGCGGAACTCAACGGCGCGAGCCGGATCGCCGTGGACTTCACGGCGACGGAGCGACGGGTGCGGCTGCTGGAAGGCGAGGCGCATTTCATCGTGGAGAAGAACCCGGCGCGGCCGTTTTTCGTGACGGCGGGGCCGGTGGCGGTGCGTGCCGTGGGCACGGCCTTCAACGTGCGGCTGGCCGCCGGCGAGATCGAGGTGCTCGTGACGGAGGGCAAGGTGAAGCTGGAGCAGTCCGCCGCGGAGCCGGCCCCGGGACCGAATGCCGCGACGCCGGCTGGGTCCGGCGCGGCCGAGCCGGCGCTGGTGGCCGGGCAGCGGGCGGTGATCGACCGCGCCGCCGGCGTGGCAGCCCCCGTCGCGGTCGGCGACGTGGTGCGCGCCGAGATCGACGAGGCGCTGGGCTGGCAGGGCACCCGGCTGGTGTTCAGCGCGACGCCGCTCGACGAGGTGGTGGACGCCTTCAACCGCTACAACCGGCACCGGTTGACGCTGGGCGACGCCCGGCTGGCGGAACGCACGCTCACGGGAACCTTCCGGGCGGACAACGTGGAGGGGTTCCTGCGGTTGGCGCGCCAGATGGTCGACGTGAAAGCGGAGCCGCGCACGCCGGGCGAGACGGTGCTGCTGCCGGCGCGGTGATAATTCGGGAAATTTTCGGCCGCGGCGTAACGGAAACGGCAGGGCGGACAGTCTTGGCGGATATGCGGCGCTTCGACGGCGCCGGCCAACCCCCATCATGAATCGTTTTTCGTCCTCGTTTCCTCGTTTTGCCCGCTGCGCGGGCGTCCGGCTCCTGTTTGCCGTCTGTGGGTTCGCGGCCCTGCTGCGCGCGGGCGAACCGGCACGGCGGACCTTCGACATCCCGGCCGGGGCGGCGGAGACGACGCTGCGCAGTTTCGCGGCCCAGGCGGCGGGACAGTTTCTCTTTTCCGCCGACAAGGTGGCGGGCGTGCGCACCGCGGCGGTGCAAGGGGAGCTGGCGCCGCGCGAGGCGCTGGAGCGGATGGTGGCGGGCACGGCGCTGCGCGCGGTGCAGGACGAGCGGACCGGGGCCCTGACGGTGGACCGGGTGATCGCGGCGCCTGCGGCCGCGGCGGGAGCGACGGGCGGAATCGAAGGCCGGGTGCTGAACCAGGCGACGGGGGCCTACGTCGGCAACGCGCGGGTGGAGATCGAGGCGCTGCGCCTCGAGACGTTTACGGACGACACAGGTGCTTATGCCTTCCCGCGGGTGCGGGCCGGCGAGCACACGGTGCGGGTGTTCTACACGGGCTATCCGGTGCAGAGCGCGGGCGTCGCGGTGGAGGCCGGACGGCGCGTCCGGCAGGACTTTGCGGTCGGTGTGGCGCCGGAAGCGGCCGGCAGCATGGTGGTGCTGGATGCGTTCACCGTGGCCTCGAAGCGCGACATGGCGGCCTCCGACATCGCGGTGAACGAGCAGCGCTTTTCCACCGGCATCAAGAACGTGGTGTCGACGGATTCCTTCGCCGACATCGCGGACGGCAACGTGGGTGAATTCGCGAAATACCTGCCGGGCGTGACGCTCAACCGCAGCGGCAGCGACGGCCTGAACATCTCTCTGGGCGGCGTGCCGCCGAGCGGGACGCCGATCCTGCTCGACGGCCTCGGCATCGCGAGCGCCGCATCGTCGAGCACGGACCGCACGGTCGAGTTCGAAAACATCGCGGTCGGCGGCATGTCCCGCGTGGAGGTGTCCCGCTCGCCGACGCCGGATTCCCCGGCGAACGCGATCGGCGGCTCGGTGAATCTCGTCAGCCGCAGCGCGTTCGAACGGTCGCGGCCGCAGTATACGCTAAAGACCTATCTCTCGTGGCGCGGCGGGGACTTCAGCTGGGGGAAGACGCCCGGTCCGTTCCAACACAAGGAGTATCCCTTCGAACCGAACCTGGAACTCGGCGCGGTGGTGCCCGTCACGCGGAATTTCGGGCTGACCTTCGCCGGCTTGCTGGCGCGCACGAAGAACAACGGACCCGGCCTCGTGCAGGACTGGGTGCCGACGGTGGCGGCGCAGTCGGCCAACTTTCCCGCGACGACGCCGGACAATCCTTACCTGGTGCGCTACCGCCTGCAGGAGCGGCCGAAGATCACGCTGCGCAACACGGCGAGCGCGGGCTTCGACTGGCGCATCGGTCCGGACGACGTGGTGACGGCGGGTTTCCAGTATTCCTATTTCACGGCGGAGTTCTGGGTGCGGCAGCTCAACTTCGACGTGGGCCGCGTGGCGTCGTTCGGCCGCACCTTCACCCAGGGAGTCGCCGGGGCGGGCTTCGCGCAGATCCTGACGGATGCGCGCGAAAAGAACGGCACGAGCTGGGCGCCGAGCGTCCGCTGGAAACACACCGGCCGCATCTGGCAGTGGAATCTCGGCGGCGCCTACTCCGGGGCGTCCAACCACTACGCCAACGAGGGCTATTTCCTCGGGAACAACGCGTTCTACCGCAACCTGACGATCCGCTTCGACCAGGTGTCGGAGGACTGGCCGAAGGCGATGACAATCACCGACGCGGCGGGCCGGCCGGCGGATGTCCACAACCTGGCCAACTACCGGCTCGAGAGCGTGTCGGGCCAGACCTTCAACAGCGCGGCGATCGTCCGGACCGCCTTCGTGAACGCAAAGCGGGACTTCGACCTGCGCCTGCCGCTGACCGTCAAGGGCGGCGTGGATCTGCGGGTCGAGCACCGGGACATCGAACGCCCGACCTACAGCACCAATTTCCTCGGCCGCGACGGCGTGCTGCGCACGGACGACGACAACGCGGCGCAGTGGTTCGACCCGAGCTATTCCGGGCGCGATTTGCTCTTCGGGCCGCGGATGCAGTGGATGGACCTCGACAAGATCGGCGGCACCTACCGGGCCAATCCGGAATATTTCGCCAACACCGAGACGGACCGGGTGAACGCCTACCGCAGCACGGTGACGACCTCCCAGGCGATCACCGAGACGATCTGGGCGCCCTACGTGCGGCTCGATTCGCGGCTGCTGAACGGGCGGCTGCAGCTGACGGGCGGCGTCCGCTACGAGCGGACGCGCGACGTCGGGAACGGTCCGCTGATCGATCCGAGCCGGATCTACCAGCGCGACACGCAGGGCCGGATCGTGCGCGACGCGCAGAACCGCCCGGTGGTGCGCGCGGCGCTCAACACCCTGGCCGGGTCCCAACTCGCCTACATCGAGCGCGCGGCCAACGTGGACCGCACCTACGACGGATTTTTCCCGAGCGTGAGCGCGTCGTATCAGGTCCGGCCGGATCTGATTGCGCGCGCGTCGTTCGGCCGGGCGATCAACCGGCCGAATTTCGGCAATATTCTCCCGTCGATGAATCTGCCCGACCCCGAGGGCACGGCGCGCACGATCACGCTGACGAATCCCGCCCTGAAACCGTGGATCGCCGACAGCTACGGCCTCGCGTTGGAATACTATTTCAACGAACCGTCGAGCGGCGTGCTCTCGGCGCGCGTGTATCAGCGCGATATCTCGGACTTTTTCGGCACGGCGCTGTTGCCCGCTTCGGACGACCTGCTGGAGCCCTACGGCATCGACCCGGCGCAATACGGCGAAGCGCTCGGCTACCAGGTGAGCACCACGCGCAACGTCGGCGACGCGCGGGTGTCGGGCATGGAGTTCGACTACCGGCAGAACCTGGCGTTTCTGCCCGGGTGGGCGAAGGGCTTCACGGTGTTCGCGAACCTGACAATGCAGCACCTGGAAGGAAACCAGCTGGCGACCTTCACGGGCTTCGTGGGCAAGACGAGCAACTGGGGCATCACCTACAGCCGGCAGCGCTTCACCGTGCGCGTCGCGGTCAATCTGCGCGGCCTCGTGAAACAGGGCCAGATCAACAACGCCGGCACGGAGCCGGGCACCTTTGCCTACCTGATGCCGCGGCGGAGCGCGGACGTGTCGGCGGAATACCGCCTGACCCGGAAACTGGCCGTCTACATGTCGGGCCGGAACGTGAACGAGGCGATCGACGACAATGTGCGCTACGGTCCGAGCACACCGCGCGACCGTATCATCCAGAACCGGGTCCACTACGGGCCGACGTGGTATGTGGGCTTGAAAGGGACCTTCTGACCGGCAACCAAGGGAAGACCGCGACGCGCATGAACCGACGCACCTTTCTCCGGCACGGCCTGGCGGCGACCGCCCTTTGCGGCGGACCCCGATACCGGCTGCATGCGGCCGGCGCCGGCGCAGGGCCGGCGGAATTTTTCGGGCGATTTCCGGCCGCCGGGTTCGACGCCCGGGTGCCCGTCGCGCGGATCGCGACGGGCCGGATCATCCACCGCTTTTTCGATACCTCGCCGCTCAGTCCCTCGGGCCGCTACGTCGGGCTGTTCCGGCTGCCGCAGGAGACCCGGACGCCGCAGCCGGGCGAGGTCGGCGAGGTGGTGGTGGTGGACCTGCAGACGGGCAGCGAGCGCACGGTGGCGCGGACGCGCGGCTGGGAAATGCAGATGGGCGCGAACGTGCAATGGGGGCGGACGGATGCGGACCTGTTTTTCAACGACGTGGACCCGGCGACGTGGACGCCGTTTGCGGTGCACCTCGATCCGGCGACGGGAAAATCGCGGCGGATCGACGGCACGGTGTTCACGGTGTCGCCCGACGGGACGCAATTGACGTCGTATAACCTGATCGCGTCGCGGCGCATCCAGGTCGGCTACGGCGTGGTGCTGCCGGAGGAGAAAACGCGGCGAAACATCGGTCCCGTGACCGACGACGGCCTGTTCGTGACGGATCTGGCGAGCGGCCGGACGCGCATGGTCGCCTCGATCCGCGAGATCTACGAGCGGGCGGTGCCGAAGCTGGAGATTCCGAATGCGGACCGCTGCGAGTTCTACTGTTTCCAGGTGCGCTGGAACCGGCAGGGGACGCGCTTGATGGCCTTTCTGCGTTGGCACGATCCGGCCGCGCCGAAGGGCGGGCCGCGCCTGCTCACGTTGGTGACGATGAAGGGCGACGGCTCCGACATCCGGCTGGCGGTGACGCCGAAGCAATACGCGCGCGGCGGCCACCACCCGATGTGGGCGCCGGACGGCGAGAACATCACGATCAACCTGAACATCCGCGACGGCACCAAGGAGCTCGACCTGGTGAGCGTGCGCTACGACGGGACGAACCTGCGCTCGGTGCATCCGGTGGGCTCGGGCCATCCCTCGATGCACCCGACGCTGCCGTTCATCGTGACGGACGCCTACACGCACGAACCGATCGCGCGGCCGGACGGCACGGTGCCGCTGCGCCTGATCGACCTGCGCGACCGGACCGAAGTGGCGCTGGCGTGGGTGCCGGCGCGGCGCAGCGACAGCGCGAAACTGACGACGGAGTTTCGCATCGACCAGCACCCGGTGTGGGATGCGAGCGGACGCTTCATCGTGTTCAACGGCGTGCACGCCGACACACGCGCGGTGTTTGTGGCGGACGTCGGCGCCTGGCTGGCGAAGGCGATGGCCCGGAGGCCGGGGACGGCGTCGCGATGAGAGCGGCCGGGACCGTCCAATCGGCGCCGCCGAATCGGGGATCGAACCGCGCCCGGATCTCGGTTTCGTTCGTGCCCGCGGCCGGCCGGCCGCGCGGATTTTTTCAACCACCTCCATGAATCGTCGACAATTCCTCTCCCGCACGGCGGCGGCCACGGCCGCCGGTGCTTTCGCTTCCACGCCGCTCTTTGCCGCCGCCGCCAAGGCAGGCCGTCCCCCGCGCATCTTGCTCCGGTCGTCGTGGCAGAGCGTGAACATCGGCGACATCGGCCACACGCCCGGCGCGCTCAGCCTGATCGAGAAGCACTTCCCGGAGGCGGAGGTGACGCTCTGGCCGGGCAATCTCGGCCACGGGTCGCGCGACCTGCTCACGAAGGGCTACCCGCGGCTGAAGATTGCGGAAGGCTCGTTGAAGGACGACAAGCCGACGACGCCGGCGCTGCAGCAGGCCTGGGCGGAGGCGGATCTCTATCTCAGCGGTTCCGGCTCCGGCTTTCCCGCCAGCAACCATGCGCTGGCCTTCATGAAGGCGACGGGCAAGCCGGTCGGCGTGTTCGGCGTGAGCAACGATCCGATTTCCGGTCTCGGCAAGGGGCGCGATATCGAAGGTGGCACGCTGGCGAGCCTGCGCGAGCGGGCGTTGAAGCTGCCGCCGACGCACCTGAGCGCGGATCTGCGCACGATCATGGACAAGGCGGCGTTCTTCTTCTGCCGCGATACGATCACCCGCGACTACCTGAAAGCGCAGGGCGTGAAGTCGCCGATCGTGGAGTTCGGGCCGGACGCGCAGCTCGGCATGCACCTGCGCGACGACGCGAAGGGCTATGCGTGGCTGGCGGCGAACAAGCTGGAGGAAGGGAAATTCATCAGCGTGATTCCGCGGCTGCGCTACACGCCCTACTACAAGATCCGCAACACGGCTCCGACGAAGGACGACCACCTCAAGGATGCGATCAACGACCGCACGACGGAGCAGGACCACGCCAAGCTGCGCGACATGATCGTGCGCTACGTGAAAGCCACGGGAAACAAAGTGATGGTCTGCGCGGAGATGACCTATCAGGTCGAAATGGGGAAGGCGGTGCTCGTCGATCCGTTGCCCGCCGACATCCGGAAGCACGTGGTCTGGCGCGACACCTACTGGCTGCCGGACGAGGCGGCGTCGATCTACTCGAAGGCGCAGTGCGTGGTGAGCGTGGAGTGCCACTCGCCGCTGATCGCGCTGCACGTGGGGACGCCCACGTTCTACGTGCGGCAGCCGACGGATACCTGCAAGGGGCAGATGTATCGGGATTTTGGCGCGGGCGAATGGTTTTTCGAAGTCGACGAGACGGACGGCGCGCAGCTGTGGTCGCGGCTCGAGGCGATCCACCGCGATCCGAAAGGGGCGAAGGCGAAGGTGAAGACGATCCAGGCGACCGTCGAGGCGCGGCAAAAACGCATGGTCGAGGCCGTGCGCGCCGCGTGCAAACCGGCCTGACGCGGGAGCGCCGCGTTTCCGGTCCGGCACGGCCCGAAGCGCGGCGGCTCCGGCCGCCGGCGCGCTTGAGCGCGCGGTTGGGAGCCGGATCGCGGCAGAATTGAGTTTTCACGCCGGGGGCGGCGCGGCAGCGTCGCGCCGAATCCCCATGAAAACGACCTCGCTCGTCTCGCTGGCTGCCCTGCTGTTCGTCGCGCCGCTGTTCGCGGCGGACCCCAATGCCCTCACCGCGGCGGAAAAATCCGCGGGTTGGAAATTGCTTTTCGACGGCAAAACGCTGGACGGATGGCGCGGCTACAAGACCGAGGCGATCGGCGCGGGCTGGAAGGCACAGAACGGCGAGATGACGCTCACGGCGGCGAAGTCGGGCGATATCGTGACCAAGGCGGAATTCGCGGATTTCGAGCTGAGCTTCGAGTGGAAGATTTCGGCGGGCGGCAACAGCGGCGTGATCTATCGGGTCGGCCTGGGCCAGACCGCGAGTCACCGGACGGGGCCGGAATATCAGATTCTCGATAACGTCGCGGCCAAGGACAACAAGCTGGACAACCACCTCGCGGGCTCGCTCTACGACCTCGGGCAGGGCGCGCCGCGCGATGCGGTGAAGGCGGTCGGCGAATGGAACCAGTCCCGGCTCGTGGTGAAGGGCTGGAAGGTCGAACACTGGCTCAACGGGAAGAAGGTCGCGGGCGCCGATCTCGCCAGCGCCGAGGGCAAAGCCCTCATCGCGGGCAGCAAGTTCAAGGCCGTCGGGACCTTTGCCTCCCTGGCCAAAGGGCACATCGCATTTCAGGATCACGGCGACGTCGTGAGCTACCGCGCGATCAAGATCCGCGAACTGAAGTAGTCGTGCCGCGATGCCGCCCGCGGCGGCGGCCATGCGACGATGCGCGGCGCGCATTCGGCCCGCCCTCGGGGCGGGCTTTTTCTTTGGCCGCGGGGGGCTGTGCCGCCTCCGGAGGGCGGCGCTACGCGGGCGCGGCCGCGTCGGTGCCGGGGGCGGCGGGCGGCTCGAGCGGAGTGCCGCCCAGAAGCTTGTGGCCGTCGCGTTGCCAGCGGTAGACCAGCGGTGCGCGGGTGCGGTCGAGTTGCTTGAACAGGGCGGGATCCGCGCGCTTGGGCAATTCAAGTTCGGCGAGGCCGGAGGCGTCGCAGCTCAGCAGGCGGGCGTAGGGTTTGAAGTGCTCGACGCGGCCGATGACGCGCGCGAGGCCGGTGTCGGCCGGCGCGGCGCCGGGATCGCCTGCCGCCGCCGGAGGCTTTTCCGCGGCGAGGAAGGCGTAGGGGAGGCTGCGCAGGTCGATGCCGGCGCGCTGGCCGAATTTCACCCAGTTGGAATCGGCAAAAATCTCGCCCGGCGGCGGAGCGAAGAAATGGCACCAGTGGCGCGCGTTTTCCTCGGCGAAGACCGGACAGGTGACCGCGTGGGTGCAGGGCGCGATCAGCCGGTGCGTGGCCCGCAGTTCGTCACGGAGGGCCCCGAGCTGGCGGCTGACGGCGTGCGTGCCGGGCTCGACCCAAAGCACGGCGTCGGCGCGGGCGACGAGCGCGCGAAGCGCGGCGAGCGCGGCGGCGGGCAGCTCATTGAGCACGTGGCTGAGGACGAGGAGGCCGATGGGCGTATCCGCGGCCAGGAGCCCCGGCGTGGCTTGGGCCACCCGCAGGGTCGGGAAGGCGGCGCGGGCCCGGTCCTCGGCGAAATCGCACGCGAGCGGCGAGTGGTCCCAGACGGTGAGGCTGTCGAACGCGTCCGGGCCGAAACCGGAGATCACCCGTCGGGCGGCAATGCCGCTGCCGCAGCCCCAGTCGAAGACGGCGCGGGCGGCCGGTCGCCAGCCCCGCAGGCGCAGTTCGCGGAGGACATGGTCCCATTTCCAGCCGATGCGTTCCGCGTAGGTGAAATCATAGGACGCGAGGTCGGCCGGGGTTTCCCAATAAGGACCGGCGGCCGCGGCGCCGCTGAGAAATTTCTGGCGGAGGCGATCGAGGGCGGACCAGTCGAGTTCGGACCAAGTCATGGGCGGCTCGCGAAGAAAGGCGGGAGGAGGCGGCAGGGGAAGACCGGAAGCGCGGCGCCGGGGTTCAGTTGAGGGAGAAGGCCAGCTGCCGGGCGAGCGCCTGGGTGCGGATCCCGTAAAACGCGGCGAAGGCCCGGATGCGCTGGGCACGGGGATCATCGGGCGCCCCGGGGGGGGCGGTGCGGACGGCGGCGATCATGAGGTTCTTCGCGGTGTGCTCGGTGGAGATGAATTCGAAGACCTTGGTGCGGTAGCCGGCCCACTCGAGCAGCTGGGCCCGAAGGGCATCGGTGGCGAATTCGGCGTGGCGTTCCTGGAAGATGCCGTGGCGCAGGGCATCGGCGAAGACCGGCGGGGCGGCCAGCTGGGGGCGGAGTTCTTTCTGGCAGCAAGGCGCCACCACCAGGAGCCGGGCACCGGCGGCATGGCCGCGCGCGAGCGCGTCGTCGGTCGCGGTGTCGCAGGCATGCAGGGCGATCAGGACGTCGAGGCCGGCGCGGTCCGGCGGCGAGCCGGGCGCGCCAGGCGGAGCGTCCAGCGCGGTGGCGGCGATCGTGCCGGCGCGAAACGCGAGCCGAGCGGACAGGCCGTGGGCGGCGGCGACCTGATTGCACAGCGAGACCAGGTCGGGGCGGGCCTCGATCCCCGTCACGTGGGCCCGGTCGCCGAGGAGGGTCGCAAGCGCAAACGTGAGGTAGCCTTTGCCGCAGCCCATATCGACGAGGCGGAGCGGTCCGGCCGGGTCCGCGGAGCCCGGTGCCGGATCGGAGGCCGTCGGATTCGCCGCGGACCCGGGAAAGGCCTCGGACAGAAGGGGGCGGAGCAGCGCGGCAAAATTTTGGATCTGGCGGAACTTGTCGGCCATGCCCTCGCGCGGTTGGCCGCGCTCATTGGTCACGCCGAGGGCGCGCAGCCACGGTGTTTCGGGCGGGATGAGGTGGGCTTTGGCGCGATCGTGGGCGGCACGGACGGGGGTGGGCGCGCGGGTGGCCGGGGCGAGTTTGAGCCGGGCGGTGCCGTCGGGCTGGGTTTCAAGCTGGGCGTGATGCGTGGCCGTAAAGAGGTGCGCATCGAGAAAATCGGCGCCAACGAGCGTCTCGAGCTGGGCGAGCGCCTCGGCGGGCGGAAGATTCTTCACGATGTCGCGGGTCGCGTGGCGCCAGAGGAAGGCGAGGTGCGGGCCGGTTTTGAGGGCGACCGGGCGAATGTAGAGATTGAGGACGGAGGTATCGGGTCCGCGGTATTTGCCGAGCGTGAGTTTGGACAGGGAGCCGTCGGCGAGGGCGGGGGCGAGGAGAGCAAAGAAACGGTCGCGGGCGGGCGGTGGCGGCATCGGAGCGAACGGTGACGGGTGCAGGCGGGGTTGGCACGGCGGAAAGGTGGCGTTCGGGAAACGTCCCGGTGCGGCGGAGGCGGACGCGGCAGGCGGGGCGGGCCGTGCCGCTCCGCCGCGGGAGACTTTACGAACGGGCGGCGAGGTGTATCGTGCGCGCACCATGCAACGCAGACACTTTGGCAGCGTGATCTTGGTTTGGGTGGTTCTCGTCGGCGCGGGGTGTTCGTCGTCGCAGATGAGCCGGATCGACCGGAACCGCGACCTTTACGAGCGCTGGCCGCTGGAGACGCGCCAGGCGGTCTTGGACGGCAAGGTCGAACCCGGCATGGATCCCGACATGGTGCGCGTGGCGTGGGGCGAACCGAGCGAGGTGTCGATCTCGCCGGCCGGCGACGAAATCTGGATTTATTCGCGGGGCGGTAGCCAGGGCTCGGTGATCTATCCGGGCGGGGTGGGCAACACGGGAATCGGCGGTATCGGCGGCACGGGCGGCACGATCGGCGTGAGCACGGGACGCGGCGGCACGGTGCTCGGCGGCGGCGGCGGCATCGGCATGGGCGGCACGATCGGCGGGATGGGCGGGCTCGGAACGGGCGGCATCGGCGGACCGACGCCGATCGTCACGCCCCCGACGCCGCCGGAGATCCGCGAAGTCGTTTTCCGCAAGGGCGTGGTGGTGCGGGCGGACAAGCCGTAAACGGCGGGTGGCCCGGCGCCGCACGTCCGAGGGCGGGGCCGAGCTCGCACTGAAATTCCGGATACGGCGGAAGCCGGCGAATGCGATGGGCGGGAAGGTTCGCCGGCCGCTTCGGGTTTGCGCGCGGCAGACCGCCGCGCGGATCAGGCGCCGAGGCGCTTGTAATCGAGCACGGAGTGGCTGATGAACCCGGCGGCGAGCGCCGCGCGGTCGGTCAGCGGCTCGGGCGGAGAGAGGTCGTCACCGAGGCGGAAGACGAGGCGATGCGTGCCGTCGTCCTGGGCGGGGGTGAAAAGGCCCGGCACCACCACGCGCGCGGGCACGGTGCGGCGCACCTCGGTTTCCGGAGTGCACGGCAGGGGAAAGTTGACGTTGTGGACCAGAAAGCTGCGCGGGAGCGTGGCGGCGATAAGTTCGGGCGCGAGGCGAGCGGCATGGCGCGCGCTCTGCCGCAGCACGCCGCGGAGTTCGGCGTCGGGGATGTCGCCGTTGGCCTTCAGCTGTTCGTAGAGTTCGGCGGTGAGGTCCTGCGAGAAGGCGATCGACGGCAGGCCGTGGAGCGCGCCCTCGAAGGCGCCGGCCACGGTGCCGCTGGCGATGATGAAGCCGAGGGAGGCGTTGAGGCCGACGTTGATGCCGCTGAGCACGCCGTCGATCACGACGTCGCGGGGCAGCAGATGGCCGACGGCGATGTTGACGGCGTCGCTGGGCGTGCCGTCGACGATCCAGGTGGGGACGCCGAGGCCGCGGTCGCCGGTGGCGACGTGGACCGGGCGACCGCGGGACTTGGCGGCGCCGATCCAGCTTTGCTCGGTCTTGGGCGCGACCACGTAGAGGGTGTGGCCGGCGTCGCGCAGGGCGTGGACGAGCTCGTGGAGAAAGACGCTTTCGATGCCGTCGTCGTTGGTGACCAGGAAACGCATGGAGCTGGAGCGGAGAGCTGAGCGGGTCGAAGGGACGGGGGTAAGCCCAAAGTGTGCCGGTGAGCCGAAAGGCGAGGGGAACGGGGACGAGGGAGGTGAACCGACGAAGGGTGGCGAACCCCGAGGGGCGAGTGACGGGATTTGCGGGGGGAGCGATGTCGGGCCGGCGATACGGGGGCAGGGGCAGAAAAAAGCCGCGACCGAAGTCGCGGCTTTGAATTCAACGACGCGCCCGGCGTCGGGTTGGGTTACTG